>VOFB01004180.1_pt1 | contig 18457 bp, 24 predicted proteins | sample 5384141 | NCBI WGS metagenome assembly VOFB01 (sample SAMN12384721, study PRJNA508395) | human gut metagenome | isolation source: healthy gut A | host: Homo sapiens | reverse complement strand
AAAAATAGTTAGTAGTTCTGAAAAAATAGATTATTTTATAAAGGAGCAGGACAATTATAAAATTTTGGGAGCCGGAAGATTGAGCTGAATGTACCAGCTCAATCTTCCCACATGAGTCATCGACCAGCATATTAAAGGCTACTTTGATATCCGCAGCATAAATTCGGCAGATGAGGTGCTGTCCCCACGTTCTATCCTGCCATTTGGTTTTGGTTAACTGTACATCCGATAGCAGCTTGACAAGGATAAATCTGGTAGAAATGCCACGCTGTTCCAGGATTTCTCTGATATTATTAGTAACTTATATAAAAATCCCTTCTTTCAGTTCTATAGATATTTTCTATTTTCCCTTGAATGAAAACTAAAACCCAACTGAAAATACGTCTATCAGTCAAAATTCGTTCTGAGGTCAACACCCTAATAATGGATGTTCAAATTCAACATCATGCTATACTAAGGCACCCAGATAGCAGGTATATTTGTTTGCATGATTAACAGACATGGCTACTTGTTATGCAAAAGTAAATGCGACCCGTCTATTTACCTATTGACAAATGATTACCATTCGCAGTCTACTATTTTTTAACGAATACCCATATTAAATGCACTTCATCTGCGGGATGAGGTGCATTTTAATAATGACACGCTTTGAAATTTCATCCTTCTTCTGCCTGTATGGATTTTGCTTCCAAGTCAGGACGTTTTACACTATTGATATGATCTTATTAAAAGTCATATCTTCTTGGTGTGTATGCTTTTTCCTTTTTGGCACGGCATAACGAATAAATTCATGATTCTTCTCGATACACCCTTTTTTTGCCATGAAGCCATTGGATCACAGTAATAAAGGCTTGTTCTATAAACTAGGAAGCCATCCTCATCCAGCGTTTCTAACTCATCTACCTTCTGAATTCGCTGCCGTTGTCGATTAATATAACCGAAACAACCGTCTAAAAAACATCTATTCCCAATCCTGTCTCGAGATAGTCCAGAACCCTTTTTACGGATTCTGCTTTTCCATCTGGCATCAGAATAGTAGCATTACGTTGTTCTTTCTAAAGATCATTGTAAGCAAACGCTTTCCAGATTCTCTAACGCCTTTTTTACAGTATCCATTTCTGTTACTAATCTTCTGAATATTTGAATTTCATCGCATACTCAAAATCCTCATATGTCTACACTGTCTATACTCCATTGAGTGAAATCCATTGATATCGTTGTACTTTTTTCTTTCGTGGTTTGTAGCCTGTCTTTCTTCTTAAATCTATGTTTTTAATAGATAAGGCACCTTCATCGATATAGTTATAAAAGTGTTCTCAAACACACTGGCATTTCATTTTCATGTTCTGCATATATGTGTGTTAAAGGCTGGCCTTTTTAACAAGTCGAGTCACAAGTTCATCCAATTCTTCCCTTCTTTTCATCAGAAAGTCCTTTCCTTGTCGACTCTCCGATCTACGACGAGTTACAGCTGCATCAGCGAATTTCGCACTGTAAATATACTTATCTTTGTTGCAAAGCTTTTATCCTTACAGTTATTACAAACATACGGAGGCGAATCAAACTTATGGCAAGCAACTGATACATATCTATCGCATACCTTGGTACAATCCACTCCTCTGCAAAGTCTACACTTTTGTATTACAGGCTTCTTCATCACAGCCGCACTTATCCATGCAATCTGACCATCGTGGAATTCAGGTTCCAAAAATATGGTAACGCTTGGTTCAGCAAGATTTCTCTCCCAGTTGGATATGGCTTTATAGGAAATTTTGATGCCTTCCTTTGCCAGTTCATCAGCGAGATCCTGCTGGAGCAAGCCTTTTTTTTCTATATGTTGAAATGATTTCTCCGATTGAGTACATACATACGCCTCTTTTCTTTCATTTTGTTGATTTCAAATGTCTCTTTTCACTCCATAGTATATAGCAATAGTGCCAATTATTCAAGTTAAAAATCCAATATAATGAGAAAAAGGACACAAGTGTCCGTTGACAGTCGATTATTCTTGGGGTTATACTATGCCCTGTAAGGAACATTACTCATATACTTGGACTAAAGGTTATGGTAGTGACAGATTAAATGCAGGAGGTGATGCAGATGGGAGACAGGGTAATACTTCATTCGGATATCAACTGTTGCTATGCTTCGATTGAGCATCTGCATCATCCGGAGCTTGCAGGAAAGCCACTGGCAGTAGGCGGTGACCCGGAGGCAAGGCATGGGATTGTCTTAACAGCCGACTATATTGCCAAGAAGTACGGTGTGAAAACAGGAATGGCACTCTGGCAGGCAAAGCAGGTCTGTCCTGACATAACGTTTGTTTCACCAAGAATGGACTTATATCTTCGGTTTTCAAGAATGGCACATGAGATATATGCAGAATATACGGACAGACAGGAGCCATATGGGATTGATGAGTGCTGGCTTGATGTGACCGGGAGTAGTTCCCTTAAAGGAGATGGATTGCTCATTGCACAGGAAATCAGCAGGAGAATGAAGTCAGAGCTTGGCATCACAGTAAGTGTTGGTGTTTCTTTCAATAAGATATTTGCGAAGCTTGGTTCTGATTATAAGAAGCCTGATGCAATTACAACTATGTATAAGAGTGAGTTTAAGCAGAAGGCATGGTCACTTCCGGTGGCAGATCTTCTATACGTTGGCAAAAGTACGAACAGAAAGCTTGCATTATTTGGTATCAAAACTATAGGTGATCTTGCAAGAACAGATGAAGATGTGCTTAACAGTCACCTTGGAAAGATGGGCAGTATCTTATGGTCGTTTGCTAATGGCTATGATGATTCACCCGTCAAACTGGAGAATACCCACGCTCCAATCAAATCGGTGGGAAACAGCACAACGACACCAAAGGATTTAGTATGCGATGAGGATGTAAAGATTGTTCTTTATATTCTGGCTGAGAGTGTTGCAGCAAGACTTCGTGAGAATGGATTTCAGTGCAGAGTGGTTGAGATAAGTGTCAGGGATAATGAGTTATTCTCTTTTACCCGTCAGAAAAAGATTGACCATGCAACGAATATCACCGGAGAGATAGCTGCATATGCTTATCAGATATTTAAGGAAAACTATAACTGAGCAAGCCAATCCGTAGTGTTGGTGTCCGAGGTGCAGACTTAGTAACAGATAATTATTGGGAACAAATTGATTTGTTCTCAAGTGTGGAGAAGCGTGAAAAGCAGATGAAGATGGATTCGGTGGTGGATGAGATACGCAGAAGATTTGGATTTTACAGTATCCAGAGGGGACTCATGTACCGGGACATCGGCAGTTGCAAAGAAGAACGGCAGTCAATGGAAAAGAAGAACACACAGTACATCGACAATGAAATATAAAAGTCCTATATGGGGGTATTTTCATGTCCAGAAAAAAAGCAAAATTGATCCAATAGTAAAGGTAAAAATAGTTGAGCAATATCTTGATGGAGAGATTGGATTGGGTCAGGCAAGTAAAAACCTTGGAGTCGCTTACCAGAGTATTAGAAAATGGATTTCTATATACCAATGCAATGGACCAACAGGTTTACTTAATCAACCCAAAAACAAAAGTTACTCAAAAGCACTAAAAATATCTGCGGTAAATGATTATCTTAATGGAGCTGGTTCTCTTGATGATATTTGCTTAAAATACGGAATCCGGTCACACACACAACTTTTAAAGTGGATTCAGGTGTATAATTCTGGTGGAATATTAAAAAACATCCACTGGAGGTGCTTGCATGAAAAAAGCAAAATCAACGACTCTTGATGAGCGATTAAAAATAGTTATGGAATGCTTGGCAAATGATAAGAATTATGGAGCAATGGCTTTGAAATATCAATGTTCTTATCAACAAGTTCGTAACTGGGTAAAACGATACGAAGAAATGGGAAGTAAAGGTCTGAAGACCGCCGTGGTAGACGAGTCGGATCATTACCAAGTCGTACACCTGAGGAAGAATTACGTGATAGAATCGTTGAGCTTGAAAGAAAAAATCTTGATTTACAAATGGAAAATGATCTGTTAAAAAAAGTCAGAGAACTAGAAAGGAGGGATCACTATCTTTAGTTCACCGTTTAGCCGCGTATAAGGCAATCAAAGAATTATCTTCTGACAAGGGATATCCTGTAGATAAACTTTGTAAGTATCTTAATATTACACGCTCTGCATACTATCACTGGCTAAAACATCCGAAAAGCAATAATGAACTGCAGAACGAAACGTTATCTATTGAAATTCAAAAGATACATAAAGAACATCCGGATATGGGATATCGTAGAATCCGAGATGAATTAGATGGACACAAAGGAATTCATGTGAATGATAAACGAGTTCTCCGCATCTGTAGAAAATATGATATAAAGTCAAAGATTAAATGGAAACCCAAAAGCTGTACCAGAGGAGAACGAAATCCTGATCACATTGCCAAAAACTATTTACATCGAGATTTTCATGCGGATAAACCGAATGAGAAATGGCTCACCGATGTATCCGAGTTACAGATGAGAATAAGCTATAATAAACTTCAAAAACTTATGATTGATAATCAGATGAAAAGACAGGATTTAATGCGTGCAGCAGAGATTTCATCGTCTGTTGCAACAAAATTAAATAAGAATGAAACAGTATCCCTTGATGTGCTTATGAGAATTTGCAAAGTATTTCATTGTGATATTGGAGATTGACGAGATTAGAATAAATGACTGACAGGCAGAGTAGCAATACTCAAGAAAAGAGGTGTCGTAGATTTGCGACACCTCTTTTCTTTTATGCTAAAAACCTACTTGAAAAATTTTTCGTATCGGGTATAATAAAACTATCGAAAGCAAACTGCTTCCGATAGAAAAGAAAGCGCGGTGCAGGTATGAGAAGCAAGAGTCCTGAACTTATGAGTGAGATAAAAAAGTATATCGAGGATTATTACCTGCAAAACAGACAATCCCCATCGACTACAAAGATTGCTGAAGCAGTTGGTATTGCCAGAGGTACAGCATATAAATACTTGGTAGAGATGGCTGAGAAGAATATGATTGAGTATGACGGGCAGGAGATTCGCACCAATGTGACCCGTAAGTACAGTGGCGAACAGACACAGACACCGATTGTAGGTTCTATTCCTTGTGGTAGTCCTCAGTATGAGGAAGAAAACATTGAAGAATATGTATCACTTCCTACTGCTATTTTCGGCAAAGGAGATTTCTTTATATTAAGAGCAAGCGGTCAGTCTATGATTGAAGCAGGGATTGATGACGGCGACCTTGTGGTTGTCAAAAAGCAGGTTGAAGCCAATGATGGCGATATAGTAGTTGCCCTTGTGGATAATCAGAATACATTGAAACGCTACTTCCGAGATGATGAGAATAAGAAAATCATTCTCCATCCGGAAAACAAGAAGATGAAAGACATCATTGTAGATGGGTGCTGCATTCAGGGTGTGGCTTGTCACATCATCAAAGAACTATATCCTCTTTGTTGTAGACCATTTTACGAAGTGACTTAACAGCGAAGGAATGCCTGAAATCGTGAATCCGAGGTCCCTTTCCAGAGCCTCCATGAGATATGCCGGCATTACCATGCAGATTGTTCGCTTTCCATATCGAAACAGCCCGGTAAACAGCGGATGTATTCTGAGGAATACCCGCGAGATTGACTGGCTGTACATACGCCGGGAAAAAGTGAAACTTACCGGTCGTAAAGTCTTAGAGATTTCAAGGCTGATGGAACAGACGGAAAAACGGCATTAAAGAATTTTTTCAAATACCATGGTGGCCTGAATACGGTCACCGCCTAAACCGCTGCTGGTGGCAGACGCAGTCGTGATCGTGTGTAGGCGATAGCCTTTGGCAGCCTGTTCGTTTAAAAACGGATTCCAAAGCCGATAAGTTTCCGGATCCGGTTCCGAGAAATTTTTCTTTTAAGGTAACCTGAAGAACAACGTACTTTAAGCCGTCAATTCCGGACGCAGTTGAATAAGTGGATTCGTCAGAATAGTTTGCCATAATGGGATCCTCTCTTTCGTTGAAATAAAATATTCTGGTATTTTCTTCTATAATAATCTGTTTCAGGAGGCATGTCAAAAAGAAAGTGAGAGAAAGGGACAGAATTATCTGAATTGGGAGAAAGACTTGTCAGAAAAATGGGGTAGGAGTATAATTGGAACGGAATATTTGACAAAGGAGAAAGACTATGGGAAAAATGTGTCCAAATTGCGGAATATTTTAAGTGATCAAGCAAAGTTTTGTCCCAAATGCGGAACAAAGCAGGAAACACAGACCAGGCAGGAAGGAAAATTCTGCCTGTTTTGCGGGGCAACCTTGGAGCCGGTGCAAGATTCTGCAGCAGCTGTGGCAGAGATCTTATGGCGGCAAAAAAGGAAACGGTGGGGCTGTACACAGTAACGTAAGTGCTGCAGATTATGTGAAGAGTGGTTTTTGACAAAGTGGCAGGCACTTTGAATGAAAAAAATCGGTGAAAGCGGACCGGTGAAGGTGCATTTGTCGGATCTGGTATCGGAGGTGTTTAAAAAGCATACGATGGAAGAGACAGAAGAGCTTTTCATTGCCGGAACAAAGAAAACAACACCGAAAGAATCAGAAATCACAGCGACATGGCCAAAACCATGGCTGTATTCCAGAGTACTTCTGTTTTTGGCCGTTACCAGTCTTATTTTGTATTTTATTTTGATTGAGTTTCATAATCCGAATGCCTATCCGGGCTTCATTTTTATGGGAGCGATGACGGTTCCGTTTGCATTGCTGATCTTTTTCTGGGAAGTTAATGCCCCGAGAAATATCAGTATATTCAGCGTGGTTTCTATGTTTTTTGTCGGCGGAGTTTTGTCGTTGGTCTGCACGTTGATCCTGTATAATATTACGGGAGCGGGAGATCTTTCCTACGGGGGGGAGCGATGCTGGTCGGCTTTGTGGAAGAGGCCGGAAAAATTGTGGTGGTAGCTTATTATATGCGGAAAACAAACTCCAAGTATATTCTGAACGGATTGCTGCTGGGTGCATGCGTGGGAGCAGGATTTGCCGTATTTGAATCTGCAGGTTATGCATTCCAATGCCTGTTGTCAACCGGAGCAGATTCGGCAATGATGGATATTACACTGCTCCGAGGCGTTTTGGCAGTCGGCGGGCATGTGGTGTGGACGGCTATCGCAGGTGCGGCATTGGCGGCAGCAAAGGGAGAAGAGATGTTTAATATACAGCAGCTGATCAGCGGACGTTTTCTGTTCTTCTTCGCGATTTCCGTTATTCTTCACGGAGTCTGGGATTGTCCGTTACAGTTTTTGGGAGCCTATGGAAAATATATTGTGTTGATCGTACTGGCATGGGTCGTAACATTGACTTTGATCAGTTCCGGTCTGAAGCAGATCACGAGATTGGCACAGCAAAAAGGAAATGAAAATCAGTAAAAAACGGCGGGAAAAAATGAATGCGTTCGGCAGATTTTTACATGATACCGTAAATTTTAAATAATCAAACTTCGCACATTAAAATGTGCCTATGCACCTTGAAAATTCAATAATAACTGGCATAAAAAATAGCATGAAACCAATGGCTTTGGTATAATTGAGTTGTCAAAAACAATTACAAACCGGAGGCTCATGCAATACTCCTGATTTTGCAAAAGATACCGTGTATCGTTTCATGAAGATGGTTCAAATTAACTGGATGCGTTTTACTACAATACTTGCATCCAGAATCTCGCTACGATGGTGAAGATATGTCTTTAATTTCCATTTACAACAAAAATAAAAAGAGACGAGGCAAATCAAAATATCTGCTTTCTGTTATGGTTGATGTAGTGAAGGATGGGGACATAATTTCCTACCTCATTGCGTATAGCTTTTTTATTTCTTCGAGATTGAATTCTGTAGAAGGAAGATTGGTAATTACACATTCATAAGTATCTTCTGATATAGGAAATCTCAACACTCTAAACTCCATTTTACGGTTTATAATAAGGATTTTTGTCTAAGTCTATGTAATCAAGACAATCTTTTTTTTATGAAAAGACTTATAAATTTCCGGATGATTTACAATCTCCTTTGTACATTTGCGAGTAAGAATAATTGAAATATTACAGTCAAACTGGTCGGATGCAGGCAATTTATGTTTTAGACCAGATAATATTCCATTACTACTGATATCTTTGCATCTGAATAAATAAAAAGCACCTTTTTCTTTGTACATGTGCAAGATTATTATATGAGTTGGAGTACCAAGTAAATGAAAAGCAGGAGAATAGTATTCGATTAAAAGAATGATGGGTGGCAGTGTCATCGAAGCAAATACAGATCTTTATAGATACCCTATCTGCCACCTGCCGTCTGCCGGTGCATGAATACTTTCAAGTATCAGGAGTAAGTAAAAGTAGATTGACAGATAATATAGAAAAGCGTATTATAATAATAAGAGGTGGGATTTCCCACACAAATGCTTGCGTAGGAGGTGTTGATAATGGAAGCAATGAAAGATTATGTTGCCCATCTGGATAACAAAAAAAGAATTACGCTCAGAGGAGCTGCTTATCAGTATTACAATGTAAAAGAATACGGAAATGGCTGCATTATTCTGGAACCTCGGGAACTGGCAGTGCCAGAGTGCATTTCAGCCAGAACTCTGGCAGATATGGATCGTGCAGTAAGCAATTTTAAAAGAGGCGATGTTTCCCAGGCTATTGACCTGTCAGATTTTTAAAAGGAATGAGAGATGAATTTTAATATACGAATGGGAATTCCTGAAATGCAGGAACTTTGGTTAGATCTGCAGGAGAAATATCGTTCCGGTAATATAAAAAAGAAGGAAGAACAGTTGTATAAAAAATGGGGAAAGGCTTTAAAGCTGTTGTCGGCAGATCCAGGGTATCCAAGTCTTCAAACCCATGAAATAGAGCCATTATCCAGACGTTACGGAATGAAAGTGTGGCAATCTTATCTGGAAAATAAAACCAGTGGCGCAATGAGAATGTACTGGGTTTATGGACCAGACCAGAAAGATATTACAATTATTGGATTGGAGCCACACCCGGAAGATAAGAAAAATGGCGCATACGACCGAATTTCACTGTCGGATTTGTAGAATAAAACTGAATATGGAACTTAACCACGAGCAGTTAGTCTATGAAAAATAGGTTAGCTGCTTTTTTATATGGGAGGTGCCGTGTAAATATGCACGTAAAGATGTAGAAAACAAAGTTTGTCCGCCAGACCGATAGTTTTCTAAATGATATATGAAAGGTAGTATGTATAGGCATCATGGCAAAAGTATTTATCACATTAACAGGAACAAAGTATTATTTTGGAGATGATTTTCTGAAAAAGGTATGAAGATCCGGTTGGAAAAAGAACCAGATAATGAGTATGACAAAGAGGCGATCAAAGTTACTTATGAAGGTCTTGGAAAAATCGGATATGTAGCAAACAGTTCATACACCGTTATCGGCGATTCTATGAGTGCCGGTCGTTTGTATGACAGGATCAGGAAGACTGCTTATGCGAAAGTTGAGCTGGTAACACCGGCTGGAACAATATGTAAGGTTTGTAAGAAAAACCTTAAAAACGAAATGAAGGAGACAATGAACGATGAAAAATAAAGAGATGTTAAGAAAAATCTATTATGAAAATAAAGCAATAAACAGAAATATGCAGAGACTGGTGAATATTGGGTTGATCGGAATACTTGGTGGTATCGCTAAAGAAGCAAAAGCGTCCGATGATCCGAAAGCGAAAATCTTAGTAAAGGCAGGAATGGTCATGATAGCCATAACAGAGGGAGTACTTTTTGTTCAGTGATATTCTAGATTATCGTAAAAGCAGAATTGAAGAAAAGTTGGAGAAATAAGAATAAAATGTATACAAAAGAACAGGACGGCGAAATTGAAAAAAGTTTGTCGGGTATTTGCCGACTACATTAAAGAGAATTCATATTTTGACGTGGTTTGGTCAGAAAAACATTACAACCCTTTATGAATCAACTTCCTGAATATATGTCGCTGGTGGAAGAAATAGTTAAGGATTAAAGATATACTGTATTTCTTAGAATATAGGAAGTGCAGCTTTGAAGGAGTAGATCTTATGAAAGATGGAAAATTGGGTTGTGGAGGATTGATTGTGATCATTCTTCTGGTATTTGCTTTTTGAACGATTTTGCTTCAGAACTTGGAGGAGCATTTCAATTCTTCTTTTGGATTGGAATTATCATCATAATTGCTGCTGTAGTTAAGTTCTTTCATGATAATTAATGAAAAACGAACCTACATTTGTATAAAACTAGATTTACAACAAAAAGATTTATGTAAAAAGATGCACAATATATCTCCCACCTATGATATACTTGAAATATGTTGGCAGAAGGGAGAAGTGCATCATGCCGAAGGGAACAAATCAGAAATTTAAGCTGTACCGACTGGCACAGATTATGCTGGAAAAAACAGATGAAGAGCATTATATTACAAAGTCGGAAATTATGGAAGGTTTGGCAGAATACAACATCACAGCTGACAGCAAAAGCATCTATACGGATCTCCGTGACTTAAGTGTTCTTGGTATTGAAGTGGAAGGCGAACCTGTTGAAACCGTTATCATTATCATGTGGTCAGTCGCACGTTTGAACTTCCTGAACTGAAACTTCTGGTAGATGCAATTCAGTCTTCCAAATTCATCACAGAAAAAGAAATCGAATACGTTGATTAAGAAGCTGGAAAAAATGGTTAGTGAATATGAGGCACAGAAACTGCAGCGTCAGGTATATGTGTCTGGAAGAATAAAGACAATGAATGAGAGCATCTACTACACAGTAGATGCTATTCATAATGCAATTTCAGAAAATAAGAAAATAAAGTTCCAATATTATCAGTGGAATGTAAAAAAAGAAATGGAACTCAGACATAATGGAGCCTGGTATCATATCAGCCCATGGGGACTTTCTTGGGACGATGAAAACTATTATCTGGTGGGGTATGACTCGGATGCGAAGAAGATCAAACATTATCGAGTAGATAAAATGCTTCATATCCGATTGTCAAGTGAGAGCCGGGAAGGAAAAGAGTTCTTTAAGAAGCTTGACATGGCTGACTATGCGAAGAAAAGCTTCGGAATGTTCGGAGGAAAAGAACAGACGGTAAAACTGCTGGTAAAAACAACCTGGTAGGTGTCATCATTGACCGTTTTGGGAAAAATGTGATTTTGTTTCCGACAGATGATGAACACTTTACTGTGAATGTAAATGTGCATGTCAGCAGACAATTCCTTGGATGGCTATTTTCATTGGGGGACGGTATAAAAGATTGTTGGACCGGATGATGTGGTGGAGCAAATGAGAAGTGAAATTAAAAGATTGATTGAACATTATTCATAGAAAATGGAGGGTAAACAAAGATGGCAGAAATAGAAAATAGCAAGGATTTGATTAGCGTATTATGGAGTGGAGCAGATATTTTACGTTCAAAAATGGACGCAAATGAGTATAAAGATTATCTGCTGGGATCGTGTTTTATAAATATCTTTCTGATTCCTTCCTGATCAAGGTATATGATCTGCTTTACGATGAAAAACCAGCCACATTGAAAAAAGAAGCATTAGAGGCATATAAAGAAGCACTAGAGGATGAGAGTGCAGAAGAATTGAAAGATCAGCTGTCAGAAGAATGCCATTATGTGATGGAACCAGAACTTACATATACGCATTTTGCAGAGGAAGCAAGAAATAATTCTTTCAACCGTGAGCAGTTGCAGAAAGGATTTAATAATATAGAGCAGAGTGATCCAATCTTCGCAGATTTGTTTACCGATATTGATCTGTATTCCAATCGATTAGGTGCAGGCGACCAAAAACAGAGTGATACAGTTGCAAGTCTTATAAAAAGAAATTGATAAAGCGGATCTGTTAAATTCAGATGCGGAAATACTTGGAAATGCCTATGAATATTTGATCGGACAGTTTGCTTCTGAAACAGGAAAGAAAGCAGGGGAATTCTATACTCCGCAGGCTGTATCAAAGATATTAACAAAAATTGCTATTTCAGGGCAGGAAGATAAAAAAGGATTATCCGTATATGATCCGTGTATGGGATCAGGGGTCATTATTGTTAAATGCTAAAAAAATATGCATCAGCACCAGAATATATCAAATACTATGGACAGGAACAGAATACATCAACTTATAATCTGGCGAGAATGAATATGTTTCTACATGGAATAGTGGCGGAAAACCAACATCTTCGAAATGGAGATACATTAGATGGGGATTGGCCGACAGGAGAAGAAACGGATTTTAACATGGTATTGATGAACCCTCCATATTCAGCCAAATGGAGTGCAGCAGCAGGATTTCTTCAAGATGAACGTTTCAGTGATTATGGTGTATTAGCACCAAAGTCAAAGGCTGATTATGCATTTTTATTACACGGATTGTATCATTTGAAAAATAACGGGACAATGGCAATTGTTTTACCACATGGAGTTCTTTTCCGTGGAGCAGCAGAAGGAAAAATCAGAGAAAAATTGCTTCGCTCTGGTAATATCTATGCGGTGATTGGACTTCCGGCGAACTTATTTTACAATACATCCATTCCAACTTGTATCATTGTCTTAAAAAAACACAGAGACGGACGAGATGTACTCTTTATTGATGCATCTAAGAAATTTAATAAAGGTAAGAAGCAAAATGAGATGACAGATGAACACATCGATGAAGTTCTTACTCTGTATAGTGACCGAAAGACTGTAGAAAAAGAATCCTATCTGGCTAGCTTTGAGGATATTGAAAAAAACAATTTCAATCTTAATATTCCTAGATATGTTGATAATTTCGAAAAAGAAGAAGATGTGGATATCAATACATTACTACAGGACATGAAGAAAACGGATGACGAATTGGAACAGGTCAAAGGTGACTTTGTATCTCTTCTGAAAGACTTAACATCACCAGATCAAAACATTATTTTTTCATTATATGATTTGATCAGAAAGCTGGAGGGATAATAGAGATGAAAAAAACCAAAGATTAGATTTAAAGGCTACCAGGAAGATTGGGAACAGCGTAAGTTCTCGGATGTGGTAGACATTGGAAGCGGAATGGACTACAAACATCTTGAAGAAGGCGATATTCCAGTATATGGAACAGGTGGATACCTGCTCAGTGTAAATAAAGCACTTTCAGATGATAAGGATGCTATTGGCATTGGACGAAAGGGTACAATTGATAAGCCATACATTTTAAGAGCACCATTTTGGACCGTAGATACGCTATTTTATTGTATTCCGAAGGAAAACTACGATTTGGATTTTACAAGCTGTATTTTTTCAAAATGTTGATTGGAAGAAAAAGGATGAATCCACAGGTGTACCAAGTCTTTCTAAGGTAATAATAAATAATGTTGAAACTGCAACACCAACAATGGATGAACAACAAAAAATCGGCGAGTATTTCTCTAATCTCGACCACCTCATCACTCTTCACCAGCGAAAGTGCGAAGAGACGAAAACCTTGAAAAAATATATGCTTCAAAAGATGTTTCCACAAAATGGTCATTCAGTTCCAGAAATTAGATTTTCCGGGTTTACTGAAGATTGGGAACAGCGTAAGTTTGGGAAATTGTTCAAAAATATGAAGATCCAGTAGAAACACCAGCGGAAGGTTATATGCGTCTTGGTATTCGAAGCCATGCAAAAGGAACATTTCATAGTTATGTTGAAAAGGAAAAGAACTTGAAACCGCCAAAATGTTTAGAGTAGCGGCTAATAATTTTATTGTAAATATTACTTTTGGTTGGGAACATGCAGTAGCAATTACAGATGAAAGTGATGCTGGAAAGCTTGTTTCTCATAGGTTTCCACAGTACAGTTTTTAAAGAAGGAATGAATCCGAGATTTTTAAATATCTCATTTTAGATGAATGCTTTAGGCATCATTTAAATTATCATCACCAGGTGGAGCTGGAAGAAACAGAGTTTTGAAATTGAATGAGATGCTTGAATATAAGATGAAATTTCCTCAAATGGAAGAGCAGGAGGAAATTGCTATATACTTTGAACAACTTGACAACCTCATCACTCTTCACCAGCATAAGTGTGAAGAATTGCAGAATATTAAAAATTTATGCTGAAAAATATGTTTATATAAAAATAACTATAGTTTTGATACTGAAATTAGAAAGTACTAATAGATAGAATTAGTGAAAATTGCATTGTAGAAGAATGAGGCTTACGATGAATTATGATCTATAGCAAGAAATTTTAGATAATAATGAGTGAAAAAGAAATTTAAAGTATAAAAATATGGAAGAAGTGAGAAAAATGGACAAAAAAGTGGAATTGTATCATGGAAGTGGTCAGATAGTAGAATTTCCTGAGATTAGAAAAAGACAAGATATACAAAAAGATTTTTCATGGGGATTTTATTGTACGAATAACTTTGAACAGGCATACAGATGGGCAGAAAGAAAACATAAGCATGGAATAATTAATGTATATTCATATACAGAAAATAAACAATTAAAATAAAGAAATTTGATCAGATGTGTGATGAATGGTTAGATTTTATTGCAGAATGCCGGATTGGAAAAGATGCATGAATTTGATATTGTAGAAGGTCCGATGGCTGATGATACGATTTGGAATTTTGTAAATGATTATTTAAGTGGAAATATAAGTAAAAGCTGTATTCTGGGAATATGCAAAGTTTAAACATCCGTCACATCAGATTAGTTTTCATAGTATGAGCCTTAGAATGTTTGACGTATGAAAGAGAGGAAAACGTGGATGACGACGCAGTGGAATAAAGATGATTTGTTTTTATGTATGTTCGATGATTGAGTTTGTTGCAGAGAAACTCATAATAAAGTAAAAATATAGTTGGGAAAAATGACAGATGAAGATTTAGTGCATCAATTAAGAACGGCTGGTGTAAATCACTGTCTTTCTTTTGAACAGGTATGTGATGAATGGATTGAAGAATATCAAATTACAGAGAGGAAATTTTGATAATATTACAACTTGCAAATATAGTGTTCCAACAGTAACTTCAATTGGAAGAGTATACCAAACGTTAATATTGAATGTTATGGGTTTGTATGCAATGTAGTAGAAGCTATTAAGACTGTATATAATTCATTCATTAGTGATGAAATATCAGATTTTAATTCAAATGTATTTTATAGTAATCCGGATTATATAAAATGTTCATATGAAGCAGGTGAATTGTTGGATTAAAAAAGTAGAAGATATTTTGAAAAAAGTGAACGACTACAGAGATTCAGCGTAAGTTCAAATTTTGTATTGAATTGAGTTCAAACGATTGGGAACAGCGTAAGTTGGGGGGATGTGTTTGAACAGACTGCAAATTTTGTTAATCCTAATGATGATGATATTGAATTGTGGAGCTTAACAGTTGAGGATGGATTGACACCAAAGTCCGAAAGATATAATAGAGAATTTCTTGTGAAGAAAAAACTAATTTCAAAGAGGTTCGACCAGGAGATATAGTTTATAATCCGATGAACATGACACTGGGTGCGGTCGGATTCAATGGAATGGCGAAAAGCGTGGCTGTTTCTGGGTATTATACAACTATGGTTGCGAATAAAGGTTATGATTCGTATTACATAAATACTTGGCTAAAGAGTCCACAGGCAATTTCGTTATACAAAACATTTGCAACAGGTTCTTTGAAGAAAAAACAGAGTTCAATTTCCGACACTTTCCATTATACCAGCGACCTTTCCAGAGCATGATGAACAGACGAAAATTGGAAGTTACTTTGAACACCTCACCTCATCACTCTTCACCATCAAGCAAAATTACGTTTAAATACCTAATATATGCACCACGGAAAAAAATTACGTGTTAAAAAAATATATGCCAAACCACGCTTTTATTACAAAGACCAGCTAGTTATAGTCAATACCTAAAAGACAAAAATAGATATTTTTTCTTTTATGTTTTGAAACCTAAAATGAGTAACTTTAACAAACGTAAATCACTTGGATTTTCGTCAAGAAGTCTCCTATGGTTTTATATAGCTGCATTTTTGCAGCTGCTAAAGCAGGTCTTTGATACTGCTTACAGTGTTCTTCTGGTGACCGAAGCTCAAATGCCTTTTCATCACGAAGAACAGCAAATACGATGTTGCAGACTTTATGCATTACAGCACCGATTGCAACCATCTTAGGCTTTTGTCCAGACTTTAATTCGTAATACTTACGGAGGTATGGATTGATGCCCTCTCCATTACGTTTTGTACGAATGGAGGCGAGTGCTACTGCAAAGATAGCACGGCGCGCGATTCTGGAGCCACGTTTGCTCATATGTAACTGAGTGCCAACGAATTTTCCAGATTCATTTACTTCAGGATCTAATCCGAAGTAAGCAAAAAGTTGTTTTGGATTACGGAATGCTGAGAAATCACCTATTTCGCACATGATTGTTACAGCAGTCAGAAAGCCAACACCGGGCTCTTGTCTGAGCCACCTGTCCGGACTTTGAGAGCCACCATTCCGGAGAATGAGCGCCATATATTCCGGTAATTCAGAGCCGCCTTATTGGGCTCTATTACATATATTTCCTTTATACTGTAAATACACACCTTTGGTGTGAATACAGGTAAAGGAGGTCGCAATTATGACCAAGTATCGTGAAATCCTACGCTTGCAGAGCTTAGGATTCAGCGAACGGAACATCGCACAGAGCTGCGGTGTATCCAGAAACACAGTCGCTAAGGTTTTGAAAAAGGCAGCGGAAATCAATCTTTCATGGCCGCTGGATTTCGACATGACCGACAGCGCACTAGAGGAGCTGATGTTTCCTAAGGATAAGTCGGCAACGAATAAACGCATGCCTGACTTTGACTACATCCGCAAAGAACTTCTGCGGAACGGAGTCAACAAAAAGCTTCTCTGGGTAGAATACTGTGAGGAGTGCCGTATGAGCAACGAAGAGCCTCTAATGTATTCTCAGTTCTGCTACTACATCCAGAAGGATGAAGAAAAAAGCGCAGGGCTACCATGATCCTGTATCCCCAGAAAACCAGGTGAACAGATTGAAAAGCATTGACTGGGCTCATGTCCAGATGACCCTGCCCACATGAATCATTGATCCACGACACCGAGATGGCAAATCACAGATGCATGGATAAACCAAATTTCTGTAGGTGTATCTAACAACTGCAGCCCTTCGTAATGAACAGTTTTCAGTAAATGATTCTTCCGGGAAAAACTGAATGCCTACAATGCTCGTAAATTCCAGAAAAGGAATTTATTTCTTGGGGAAGAAATGCCGTTACTGGCTCCGTTGCCTGCTACACCCTTTGAACTGGCTGAGTGGAAACAAGCCACTGTCCAGTTCAACTATCACATCGCAGTAGACAAGATGTACTACTCCGTGCCTTATCAGTATATCAAAAATAAGGTCGATGTGCGTATAACAGATACAACGGTTGAAATATTTTATAATCACAATCGAATTGCCTCTCATAGGAGACTTCACGGAAGGAGCGGCCAGTATTCCACTGTGACGGAACATATGCCGCAGGAACACCAGAAATATCTGGAATGGAACGGCGACAGGTTCCGCAAATGGGCAGATTCGATTGGAATTAACACAAGTAAGGTTGTCGATGCAATACTTACCTCCGGCAGGGTTGAACAACAATCCTATAGAAGCTGTATGGGATTGTTAAAACTGGCAGAGAAATATTCGCCTGAAAAACTGGAACAGGTCTGTGCCAAAGCACTTTCTTATTCTGCTAAACCCAGCTATAAAAGTATCAAAAATCTATTGGCTGCAATGAAAGACTCACCAGATGACATATCGAATGCATCAAAGGAATCTCAGACTGTTGAAAAGCCACATGGCATTACAAGAGGTGCCAGATACTACGGAGGTAAAAGATCATGACCAATCAGAGTACCATTGATAAACTTATCGAAATGCGCCTGACCGCTATGGCAGATGCATTCCGTATCCAGATGGATGATCCTACAATGAAGGAAGTGCCGTTCGAGGACCGCTTCGGTATGCTTGTTGATATCGAGTACAGCAATCGCAAAAATAACCGGTTGAAAAGACTGATCCGGCAGGCTGAGTTCGAACAGCCGGATGCCAGCATTGCAGCAATTGATTACCAGTCCGGTCGGAAACTGAACAAAGCACTGATCAGCCGTCTGGCAACTTGCGAATACATTACAGAATACAGGAACATCTTCATTACAGGTGCCACCGGAAGTGGTAAAACTTATATGGCCTGTGCTTTTGGCATGGAGGCCTGCAAACACTACTACACAGTACGGTATGTGCGGCTTCCTGATTTATTACTGGACTTACAGGCTGCCAGAGACAGCGGAACTTTTTCAACTGTCCTGAAGAAGTACACCAAGCCAGTAGTACTGATCATTGACGAGTGGCTTCTCCTCAAACTGACGGAAGCCGAAGCCAGAAACCTTTTTGAACTGATACACAAA
>VOFB01002654.1_pt1 | contig 18460 bp, 30 predicted proteins | sample 5384141 | NCBI WGS metagenome assembly VOFB01 (sample SAMN12384721, study PRJNA508395) | human gut metagenome | isolation source: healthy gut A | host: Homo sapiens | reverse complement strand
TCCAGGCTAATACGTGCCGTCTATCCATCTTATTCCCACCGGCCAGCTGTTCTGGAGGGTGTAAAACGGATTTTATCCTGAGGAGGGAGATGTTATTGCCGGAAGGCTGCGGCGATTGGTGGCTTCACCGGGCCATGATGATGACTGCGTATGTTTTATGATATTCCAACCAAGACATTAATCAGCGGTGATTCTCTGCAGGAAATGGAACAAGAACACAGGGAACGGCATTATACATGGATTTGAACGCATAGGAATACGCTGGATAAGCTTAGGAAAATGGATATTGATAATATAATAAGTGCGCACCCGTATCTGTTTACCAACGAAATGGCATTGGGAAAGCAGAACGCAGGTGTTTATTTAGAAAAATGCAGACAGATAACAGATATCTATGACAATTATATCAGTGAAAGATTAGAGGAAGGAATTAAGAATCCGGTACAACTTGCAGAAGGATTGATTACCTATATGGGAAATGAAATGCCCAAGTGGCTGTTTCTTCCCTATATACAGTAAATGCTCATATACAGGCGGGAGTGAAAGACAGGCAGGGAGGAAAAAGGACATTATGAACAGACATGTATTGATTACGGAGCTTCCAGAGGGATAGGTGCTGCTATAGCCCTGGCATTTGCAAGGCAAGGGATCATGTGGGGATTAATTATCGTTTTGACAGGGAAGGCGCCAGGAAGGTATGCGATGAGGCCCAGGGTATTGGAGTGCAGGCCAGTATATATCAGGCGGATGTAGGTAATGCCGAACAGGTGGAAGAAATGTTTTCCGCATTTATTGAAGAATTCAAAACGATAGATGTTTTAGTAAATAACGCTGGAGGGGGTCTGAAGATACCTGAGGGAGGCTTTGAAAAAATGCCATTATCTTATTGGAAATGAGATGATAGCCTTGAATCTGAACGGAGCGGCATATTGTTCCAGCTTTGCAGTAAAGAATATGAAAGAAAAATGGAATTAAAGGAGCGATTATAAATATCAGTTCGGTCCATAGCGTTATCACTTATGTAAAAAGGAAAACATTTCCTTACTGTGCGGCAAAAGCCGGGTTGAATATGCTGACAAAACCATGGAGTGGATGTAATCCGTCTGGGAATTAGGGTTAATGCTATCGCGCCGGGATTTATATCCACTCGGCTACGACAAGGTATAACAAGGAAGAACTGGACGCCTTTTCTGAGAAAAATACCTGCTGGCAGATTGGGAAATACACAAGATATCACGCCTCTTGTGTTGTTTTTTGGCAGATCCGGAAAAATCCGGTTTTATTGTAGGACAAACTTTGTGGTAGACGGAGGACAGTCTATAGATGGGACTATAGATTATATGCTTTTGAAGAACAAAATGGGAAAGAGTAAAAAGGGAGGATTTAATCATGGAGTTAAGAAAGAAACTAAGAAGCCGGTGGGAATTCGAGAAGCAAGTGAATGCAGAGAGGGCTGATGCTGGGAATGGGATATTCGGAAGAAGAGCTGAAAAGGCCTTAATCGGAATTGTAAAATTCCTGGAATGAATATAATCCCGGGCATGTTCATTTAAAACAGGTTGCTGAAAAGAGTAAAGGCGGGGAGTTCGGGAGGCAGGCGGTCTGCCAGTCGAGGTTATGACTACGGGAATCTGTGACGGTATGGTTTTAAAAGATCCCAGATATATTGAAGTGCCCAGCCGTAATTCTATTGCGGATCAGGTGGAAATGACGGTAGAAGGTAATTTTTTTGACGGTATGGTTATGTTATCTACCTGTGATTCTATTGTTCCCGGGCATTTGATGGGTGCGGCCCGTATAAATATTCCCACAATTTTTGGTTACCGGAGGTTATATGCCGTTAGGTCAGTGCAGGGGAAAAGAGGTAGTATATCCATGCGCAGGATAAGGTGGGAACCGCTAAGGCTGGGAAGATGGATATGGAAGAATACAATGAACTGATTTCCAAATCCTGGGGAATCTGTGGAGCATGCACTTTCTATGACAACCGCTAATTCCATGTGCATGATTGCGGAAGCTCTTGGGATGACTATGCCGGGTAATTCCAGCGTATCAGCAGTAAGCCCCAGTTATATCTGATGGCTTATCAAAGCAGGAATACAGATCGTCAGTCTAGTAGCCAAGGATATACGGGCCAGGGATATTATTACTGTGGAATCTCTGAAAAATGCTATCAGGATGGATATGGCTGTAGCAGCCAGTTCTAATCTGATACTGCATATTCCGGCTATTGCAAATGAAGCGGGTATGATCTGCCCTGGTGGAAATATTTTGATGAAGCATCCTCGCAGGTCCCTCTGCTTTCGCATCTGGCAACCCAGCGGCCCCTATTCGCTTAAGGATTTTGACCTGGCGGGGGTATGCCTGCAATGCTGAAAGAACTGATGCCCATGCTGAATGGTGACTGCCTTACTGTAACGGGGAATACTCTGGCAGAAAATGTATCAGCAGCCTGTAACTATAATAAAGAGGTGATTCATTCCCTGGATAATCCCGTTATGAAAGAACCGGAATAGGAGTATTATATGGAAATCTTGCTCCAGAAGGAGCTATCATTAAAATTGCGGCAGTGCCGGAACATCTTATGCATTTCAGAGGGAAAGCAAGAGTTTTTGATGGCCTGCATGAAGGACTGGAAGCTTTGCGGGCCGGGGAAATTCATTCAGGGGATGCGATTGTTATTCGTTTTCTGGGGCTGCGCGGAAGGTTCGGAACTACAGCATTTACTTTTCAGGAGGAACTTAAAGGGATACCTGAACTGTACAATAGCTGTGCGATTATTACCGATGGACGGTTTTCCGGAGGGACCAGTGGTCTGAGTATAGGCTATGTATCGCCGGAAGCAGCGTTGGCAGGACCGTTAGGAGTGGTAAAAGAAGGGGATGAAATAGAAATTGATGTCAGAGAACGCAGAATTCATCTGAATATTACGGCAGAAGAGCTTAAAAAACGTACTGCGGAATTTGACTGGAAATTCCCGGAAGGAGAGTATCCCAGATTCCTGAATCTGTTTGTAAAAAATGTAGGTTCCATGGCTAAAGGTGGATTTGGGAATGAAGGTACTTATCATAGGGACAGGATTGACAGGGCTTATGGCAGCTGCCGGGCTGACAGGTTTGTTATCTGAAAACACTTCCCACACGGGAGAACAGGAAAAAGAGACTTCCAGGTAGAGTTAATTGGGGACGGAGGCGGAGCATCCCCCCGTTCATGGCTTTAATATGCCTTTGCATGAGAATGACAGTGTGGAAACATTTCTGGAGGATACGATAGCAGGCGGGCTATGGTTTGTCTGAGCCGGACCTGGCACTATCTCTTAAAGTCATGGCAGCCTTGGGCTGCTGAAGGATTTGGAAAAGCTGGGGATCAGTCTGGAAAAAACAGGCGGGTAGTTATTCTTGTTAAAGCCATTGGGGTCTTCCTGGCCCAGAGTAGCAACTGGAAACCATACGGGGCTCAGATTATGAATCGGCTGCGTAATTTATTAATGAATCAGGAGGGAGTAAGATTTACGCCGGATTCCAGAGTACTGCGGCTTCATGTAGAGGATAACAGGGCAAGAGGAGTTATTCTGTGGAATAGGCATTTGAAAAAAACAGTATCGAAGTGCAGATTGTATTCTGATGGCCAGCGGAGGTTTCTGTGGATTTATCCTTTTCCACAAACCTGTGGACAGTGCGGAGATGGGATAGCGATGGCTTATGAAGCAGGAATTCCTCTTATGGATATGGAATTTGTTCAGTTTGAACCGAGTGTAGCTTTTACCCGGAGAGCTTGAAAGGAAAAGCGTAATAACTACCATGTTTTTTGAAGGGGCGGTTCTGAGAAATTCTAAAATGGAACGTTTCCTCAAAAAAGAAGATGGCAGTGGTCCAGGAGAATGTAGAAATAAGGATATCCTTTCATAGTAATTTATGAAGAAATACAAAAAGGTAATGGAACAAGGCATGGTGGCATTTTATTTGATGCCACAGGTGTAGGGAAAAAGAGACTGGAAGAAAAATATGGATCTTATGTAGAACGATACCGACAGGCGGGTATGGATATCACCAGAGAGCCCTTTGAAATCGCCCCGGGACCGCATACTTTTTAGGAATTGTTATTTCTCCGGAGGGCAGAACCCGTGGAAGGTATCTGGGCAGCAGGAGAAATAGCAGAGGTATCCATGGGGCTAATAGAATAGGCGGAAATGCCGGTCTGGAAACATTAGTCTTTGGGAAACGGGCAGGAGAAAACATCCTCCGTTATTTGGAAGAACAGGAAGAACAAACTTGTCGGGAGATAGAATATGACGAGGTTGCGATAACAGTTGAAAAGGAGAGTATAAAAGGATTTTCCTTAAAAAACACTGTGTGACCTGAGAAGAGATATGAAGATATTTGCAAAAGGAGCTTTCTATTATCCGAAATGGTACAGGTCTTGCAGCGGCGGCATACAGACTGATGCCATGGCAGAAGAAGTGAAAGGTGCAGGATGCGGAGAATACCCATTTGAAAACTTCGATTGAAAATGATCTGATATGTGCTTACTGGCACACGGGAGCAAAGGAACGAACGGAAAGCATTGGCTGCCATAACCGCTCGGACGGGGAAACGGGAGACAGCCATATCATGTCATTATAAAAAAGGCAGGAAAGGCATGGAAGTAAACAGAAGCGGGGGAAGGACAAGGATAATGAAAAGGATAATTGTTAAAAAGAACAGATATGTGGATTCCGTCACATTGATGTCTGTCGGGGACAAAATACTGAAGCTTGAAGGATGGAAAATGCGAAGTACAAATGGGCACTGGGCGAATCAGAAGCTTTTTGACAGAACTTGGGTATCAAGTACCAAAGGACAGGACCCGATGATTTGGTAATGGCGGTTACTGGTGATTCCGAAGAACATCTGGATGCGGCGCTGTCCCGGATCGAGGATATATTGGAACACCGGTTTGAAAAAGAAAGGGGAGCACGATAACAGTTTGGAGGAAGCGCTTACAGAAGAAATATCCTATGATCTGGGACAAATTTCTGTGCCGGGGAAATATGCATTTACAGAAGCGGTTAAAGCATTGAAAAGGACTTCACTTATTTATTTTCAGTGATAATGTCAGCCTGGATGAGGAACGAAGGCTGAAGGAGAAGTGGAAAGCAAAAGGGACTTCTGGTTATGGGACCGGATTGTGGTGTCGCTTTTGTGGGAGGTGTATGTCTGGGAGCCGGTTCCATCATGCAGGAAGGACCGGTGGGTATAGCTGCTGCATCCGGGAGCGGTGCAGGAAGTGGCATGTCTGCTGAACAATGCGGATTGGGGATTTCTGCATTGATTGGTACGGGCGGCAGGGATTTATATCCGAAATCGGGGGAATAGAAATGCTTCAGGCTATGGAGCTGCTGAAACAGGGACGAAAATACCAATTGATTGTATTGGTTTCAAGCTTGCGGATAGGGAGGTCATGAAGAAAGGTTCTGGATATAGCAGATAACATGGAAAAACCGGTAGTAGCCGTGTTTTTTGGGGAGTGATCCCGCATTATTCAAAGGCCATAAGGCTATTGGGGGCATTTTCTGGAAGAGGCGGCATGTAAAGTGGCAAACATACTGAGACCGGGATGTTCTGTTCCATTCCACTTTTCGGAAGAAGAGATTCGGAGAATTGTGAAACAGGAAAGGAACCGTTATTGTGCCAAACAGAAATATTTCCGGGGACTATACTGTGGAGGAAACCTTTACCGAAGAAGGACTTTTTACTACAGCAATATCCCGGAATTACCCTGTATTCCAACTTGATACCGATTATGCCCAAACTTCCTGATTTTCATGTCAGTATGGGGCATACCATTTTGATATGGGGGCTGAGGATTTACCAGGGAGGCCCCTCACCCGGTCTTTGATCCTTCTCTGCGTATTCGGCGGCTGAAACAGGAGCTTCAGGATGAGGAAACAGCAGTCATTTTACTGGATTTTATTACAGGACCCGGAGTGGCAGAAGATCCGATTACCCCATTTGTGAAGGCGATTACGGAAACAGATGGGGGACATCATATAACCTACATAGCTAATATATGCGGTTCCATGCAGGATCCGCAGGATATCAGGACAAAGAAAAAATGCTGGAGGAAGCAGGAGTAATCGTTACCTCCTGCAGTTATGAAAGCGCGTCTGGCCGGTACACTTATGAAAGAACTGGAGGAACACAGAAATGAAAAATGGAGAGTAATTAATATAGGTATCCCATTTTTTTGAAGCATTACAGTATCAGGACTGTGAGGCCGTACATTGACTGAGAACGCCGGTACGCCGAAGCAGCAAGATGGAAGTACTTCTGAAAGGATAAACGCAAAAGGGATAAGAAAAAAGTGGATATGGCCAATGAGGAGGCTGTCAACTGTATTATCGGCTCAGATCCTGCATGGATTGATATTTTACCGGCAGGGGATGTGGTGGAAGGCTTATCAGACTATACCATCGTTCATTCAGGTCCCCAATATCTTATGAAGATATGGTTATGCTTCATCAGCGCGGTTTGGTAAGCGCCTGTTTGTTTGAAGGCTGGGCTAAGAATGAAGAGGAAGCAGTAAAACTCATACGATCCGGAAAGCTGAAAATTATGTCGGCTCTTGATACGAATACTGTTGGAGCCGGAACGGGTATTATTACTAAATCTGTAGCTATGATTGTCATTGAAGACAGACGGACAGGAATCAGGGGCAGCAACATTTCCCAGAAGGGCCATATCAGGGAGGATTTTGCGGATGGGGCTGTATTGGAGATTGCTGAAAATCTAAGATTTATGAGGGAAGAATTATTTCCGGTTCTGCGAAAATGCTTCAGGAATATGGGCCAATTCCAATTAAACCGATTCTTGCAGAAAGCAATAGATGGGGAGACGAAAATCATACAGCGGCAGACAGCGGCTGACTTGCTTTTTGAACATCAGGTACTTCCGAAATTGATAAAAATAGATATCCAAAAGAAAAATTACTGCAGGTAATCAATTATATTGTGGATACGCCCAGATTTTTCCACTGTTTCGACAGGAGCTTCCCCGGAGCGCTATGCTTTCGGCTGTAGGCTGTAAGTATTCCACTATGGTAACTGCAGTGTGCGGAAATGGGGTAACCTTTGGCATTAAGGTGGCCGGACTGGGAAATGAGTGGTTTACAGCTCAGGCACCTATATGAAAGGACGTTATACCTCCAGAAATATACTATAAAAAGATCAGCTTCCCTGGATAGGAGACAGCTGTGTGGTAGAATGTGCCGGTATGGGCGGGTATAGCAGCTGCAGCAAGCCCCATTGTCTGCTCTTTTGCGTGGGATTAAAGGCTAGGGATGCGGTAAAACTGACCAGAGATGGAAAATATATGTATTTCCCATAATCCTAATTTCCCGATCCCCAATATGGACTTTGATTTCGCCGGTCGGTATCGACATCAGGAAAGTAATAGAAACAGGAACGGCACCGGAAATCCCATGGAGGTATGTTTAATTATGAAGGCGGTCTGATCGGGGCAGGGAAGCGCCCGGGTTCCTATGGAATGCTTTGAAAGGCCATGGAAGCCTATTGAAGAGGTATGGAGAGATTGTGAACCCATATAAAATTATGATTCTGAATCTGGGATCCATAAATTTAAACTGTACCGGATAGCAGTAGATACTTCGGACAAGATTCTTTTGCGGAAGAACTGATAGCAGAGGGAGCCTTTTGAACGGATAGGTACTTCTGGAAAATGTCTGATTCGGACAAAGCAGCAGGACTGGGAGGAGGAAAGAGCATTTTCTGATCATTTAGAAGCTTTTCTATTTTCAATACAATGGCTTTCTGAAAATTGATCCTTTCATCGCTGGTAGAACTGGACGCAATTGGATTTAAATCCGTACATGCTGGAGAGGTATCAGGAGCGCGAATTATTAATGAGGAAATTTTTAGAAATCATGGAGCATTACTCAGCTTTTTGCTCCGGGCACATAATCCACTGTATATCAGGCTGATGAAGCAGCTTGCAGTCCAATATCCGAAACTGCTGCAAATCGGCTGCTTTGAGACTTCTTTTTCATACAAATATTCCGGAAAAACGAATGATTTATGGAGTACCTGACAGTTGAGGAAGGGATTGGGAATACGCAGATATGGGTTTCATGGCTCTTCCCATAGTTATATTGCATGGAAAATGCAGCAGACAAACCCGGATGCAAAAAATAATTTCACTTCATCTGGGAGGCTCTTCTTCCCTTTGTGCTATAGAAAAAGGAAAAGTATAGCGACCAGCATGGGGGCGACGCCACAATCGGGTGTATTTCAGAATAACCGGGTAGGGAGATTTTTGATATTTTCTGTCTGCCTGTTTTAATGGATTATTATAAAGAGGACTGGAAGAAAATTCTGGCAGGTACTTTCCAAAGAAAGCGGGTTCCTGGGAGTGAGCGGTGTGAGCAATGATCTGCGGGAGGTTCTTGAGGCCGCAGAAAAGGCAATCATAGGGCGCAGCTGACAGTAGATGCATTTGTTGACAGCCTTATTGATATATAGGAATGTTTACAGCTTATCTCAAAAGGAGTGGATGCCATAGTATTTACCGGAGTGAATCGGACTGGGAAGCAGTCTGATACGAAAGAGAGTATGTGAAGAACTTGCTTATATGGGTTTATATCTGATGAAGCGGGCAAATAAGAAAGGAAACAGAAGGAGGATAAGCAGGAAAGACAGCAGGATATCCGTATATACATGGAAAACCAATGAGGAACTGATGGTGGCAAGATCTTGTAAGAGTATTGGAAGATTGTAAAAAGAAAGGAAAGGAACAATTTTGAGACAGATATTATATGCGCCGGAAATGAATTTATCTGATGATTTCAGGAGAGCCGATGGGGTAAAAGGAGAAGTTCATTCTATTTTCTCAAGCGTTATAAATCTGTTGTTTATGATAGAAGGAGAAAAGGAGGATAATTACACTCATCCGGCAGAAGATCCCTTACTCCCCAGAATGTATTAGGGTACCGGATGCAATTTTTTCCATGCTCGAAATACAACTTAAGTATGGTATAATCAAACTTATGGATGGGGTATGTATTGAGATATCCTGTTGATGTTAAATTTTTCAATAAATGTAAAGCTGTATCTTCCTGAAAAGGTAGACGGTTCTTCTGAAGAGGTTCTGGTTAGTAATATCCGCAGAATAAATGCTTTAGAATATTCCATGAATAAGAAGGCGGATATGGAAAGTCTGCCATTTCGTTTTGGAAGGTCTGCCGGTAATTTGGTAAAGGATATCTTGCAGAAGCACAGGACAATATCATAGAAGCCTATCAGGAGCTTGTAGGCGCGGGACACGGTCTGACTCCTTCCTGTGATGATGCCATGCTTGGAATTATGGCCGGCGCATGTACCTGGTTTACAATAATGGATAGTGTAAGCGGAAGAGACAAATTCCCAAATTGTCACGGCAAATGCTGCAGGATTTAATACAGCAAAGACAAACAACGGAAATAAGCTGTAAATATTTGAAATGTGCATGCAGAGGAAATTTTTCCGTATTCTTTGTGAATTAATGGAGTGGCTGGCCTGCGCAGGATGGGAAGACAGTCTGCCAAAGAAACAGATATTATCTATTGCGGATACAGGACATACTTCGGGTGTGGATACGTTATATGGGCTGAAAATTTTCTTGAAGGAGGTAATCGGATGTATCGGTTGATTATTATTGATGATGATGCGGGAACATCAAATAACTTGGGAAACTATTTTCCCTGGGAGGAACATGGTTTTCAGGTTGTGGAAAAGTTTTATGATGGATTCAGCGCATGTCAGTTTCTGAAAAATAATCCGGTAGATCTGATTATTAGCGATATAAAATGCCGGTTATGGATGGAATCGCTCTGGCAAAATGGATTTATGAACAAAAAAGGATGGAAAAAATCATTTTTATCAGTGGTTATAAAGATTTTGATTATGCACGGAAGGCTATGGAATACGGAGTGAGTTATTACTGTCTGAAGCCTGTGACATATCCTGAAATCAAACAGAAACTGGCTAATATCAGGCAAATGTTGGAACAGGAAAAGTACAAAGGACAGCCTGAAAAACCCAAAGGAGGAAGCTTCTATCAAACAGAAGCAGATTCGAAAGATTAAAGAATATATTGAGGCTAATTACAAAGATGTGACATTGGAAGACCTCATGGAGCATATGAAAAAAATCCTGCATATCTGTCACGATTCTTTTAAAGAAAATACAGATACCAATCTGTTCAGTTATATTACCAAAGTACGTATGAAAAAAGCCCTGAATTTCTGCAGGATGATGATTTCTGTACAGTGTATGAAATTGGAGAAAAGGTAGGATACAGTAATGCTGTAAGTTTTTCCAAAGCATTTCATAAACAATATGGGGTTAATCCTACGGAATACAGAAATAAGTTTACGACTATTAAGGCGGATGAAAATGAAGAACCGAAAAATTAGCAGAATGGTTATATGCGGTATTGGTATTATGCTTCTGGCTCTTGTATGCGGGTATGGGATGGCCCTTCATTTTTCCGGCAATATTGAAAAGCTGGAGGTGAAAAAGCTGAGGATACGGCAAGGATGATTGATAAAACATTATTCGAAAATAATATTTATCTCACGCCTGATACAGCGTATTTCTATAAGCTGGAATATCTTCTGCGTACAGGAAGACAAGTGAACGATGAGGGTAACTTTGCTAATATGATATGTAAAAATCTGAGCAAGGGCGCATTATATGATTCAAATATCCATTCAGTATATGCGGCTCTTGCCCGGAAGATGCGGAATACATACTGGTAAATGGGGTACTGCGGGTAAAAGGGGCTATGACAGATATGCAGTGGTGGGATACCTGCCGGAATATGGAAGAGAGCTGTTATATGGACTGGAGAGAAATTAACAGCTCTTTTTCTTAATAAAGTAAAGCTTTTACAGTCTATCGGATTTATGATTCCGTCAGTTATAAAGACTCAAGAATAGTAAGAGGATATATGGTGATTAATTACTATAGAAGCCATGTCCTGAATGAAATCAATGCATTGATTAGCTCAGAAGAAGAGGTGGTTCTGTATAATCCGATTGCAGATCAGCTGCTTAGTACGGATGAGGATTCTTTATCCGAAACCGAGCTGCGGGAATTACTTAACAGAAATTCAAAGTCAGGAATTGTACCGGGAAAAGGGAGAGGCAATTCAGAATAACGTTAAATTGATATATAATATAAGCAGTTCTGACAGCGTTCCTTTGTATTATATTATTTAAAAAAGATACGGAAGTAAGTAAATTCATGTCAGAAATTTATTTTCTTCTGTTAGGTATCGTTTCACTAATCTGCCTGGGTTCTATTGTCTTTTTTACTCCTTTATTATTATCAATACCAAAAATATCTGACAGGTCTGGTTCAGGTTATAACAGCTGTAGAGCAGGATGGAAGCAGTGAAGAAAAAAAATGGTGAGTGAGTTATCCAAAGGACTTGGCGGAAAGAAAATGGATCTGCATATTATTGCCAGAAGGATTCTGGATGATAAGGTGGATATTAATGAATTAAAAAGCTTTGAATTCAGAACAGCGTCTTCGTACCGAAGTGGAGATGCTTTATGGGCATGCCCAGATCAATTCCCCATTTTTGTTGAATACTCTGGATTCCATCTACTGGGAAAGTCTGAAAATAATGGCTGTGAAAATGGGGAAACCAGAATGATAGAGAGACTGTGTCTTATATTGAAGTATGCACTGATTCCTCTAATCCATATATTTCTCTCTGCAAGAGGAAGTAGATTGTGCAAAAGAGTATCTTGCCATCCAACAGCTGAGAAAACCAAAAATTTCTGCAAAATGGGATATTCCTGAAGGGTTGAAAAAAGCAAAGGTAGGAAAATTGATTCTGCAGCCTATATTGGAAAATAGTATACAACACGGAGGATTTTCCGGGGGATTCTGTGTTTTTGCATGTGGAAGCAAAGCTGATGGAGGATACTCTTTATTTGCTTGTCGGCGACAATGGATCCGGAATGGAAGAAAATGAAATGAGGAGGATGAATCGTATATTCAGAGAAGATATACCGGTTCGTTCGAAACATATTGGCCTTATGAATGTTAACAGAAGGATACAGCTGCAATATGGAGAAGAATATGGGATCGTACTGCAGCCATCAGGAGATGGCTTAGGGTTGACAGTGTTAATCAGTCTGAAATATCTGTTAGTGGAAGAAGAAGAAGGTCAGGAAGCGGTTTACGCAGAAGAGGAGAAAGAAAATGAATGCCATTCTTTGTTATAAAGACGGGACGAAAAGAATACAGGAAGTAGAAATAGAAAAATTAAACGATATTCTATATTGCCATATGCCGGAGAAAATGGATTATGAAAATGTGGAGTTCATTGATTTTGCTGTGGATTATGCAGTGCCTCGGACAGGAGAACAGGGATATCTGGTTTTGCCCGGAGGCTGCAGCGGACTTGGTGATGACAGCTTGTGCTATTTCAGGGAAAGAGAAGATTGTGAGGTAATTATTGATGGTCCCGAAATGAGTATTTATGGAATGATTGCAAAAGAGCATTCTTTTATGGCTGTCGTAACAGGAATGACGTATGACTATAAGCTTGTGGCAAGAGTAGAAAAAGGAGAATATTTTGTATTTCCCAGATTTATGCTCCATGGCAGAGAGCCTTACGAAAAGATAGAAGTACGAATAGAAAAGTCTGCCGGATGGCTCTGATTATAATCACGATTGCTCACGCCACCGTCGGTTCAGGGTGGATAGAGGGAACTGCGTCCCATAAAAGAACGGATGAAAGAGAGAGAAGCACTGGCAAATGCGGTATATGCACCATTTATTCGTATTCGTATGGGGTGGAAGCCTGTACCTACACCTGTTCTGGAACAGACCCCTGAAACAGAGCCTGATATGAATGTGGCCTGCAGTTTTGAAGATGTGGAAGCGTTGCTGGAGGAATGCAAAGCCATGGGAATAGAACATGCGGAATTTTGTCTTGTAGGCTGGAATATACGTGGACATGATGGAAGATGGCCTCAGGTATTTCCGGTAGAACCGGCATTTGGCGGTGAAGAAAATTTAAGAAAATTGATTATTCGGGCAAAGGAGCTGGGATATTCCATAGTCTGCCACACGAATTCGACGGATGCTTATTCTATTGCGGATAACTGGAATAAGGAGGATTTGATTTGCTGTGAAGATGGGCGTATTTCCCAAAACAGGCAATCATGGAGCAGGGGAGCGATGTATGACCTTTGTCCCCTTGCAGCTTACAGACAGGCCCGAGAAGTACTGCCAAAAAGTAGCAGAACTTGGATTTGAAGGTTTACATTATATTGATGTAATCAGTACGGTTAAACCCAGAACATGCTATTCTTCAAAGCATCCTGTCACAGCCAGACAGTGTGTGAGGGTGTGGCGTGATATTATGAAATTATCCACCAGGTTGTTTGGGGCTTTAGTTCGGAAGGGGTTATGACTTTGCCGCACCGAATATGGATTATGGACTGTATGTCTCTTTTTGGAGATAAAGGATGTCCGTTGGCAGATAAAAATATTCCTTTTGTGGCATATGGTTTATCATGGCTATGTTATGGGAAATCCGTACACTACTACTGTCAATCCCGATAAAGAAGATTGGTTGAAGATTGTGGAATATGGAGGCAGACCTGCTATATATTTTTATTCACAATTCGTGACACCCGATGGAGAACGGGGAAACTGGATGGGATCCGTAGATTATGCCTGCCATACAAAAAGAAGAAAGAGAAAAAAGTGTGTCGGAGATTGCAGTTACATGGGCTTATCAGGAAATAGCATATCTGCAGAAAGAATTTATGGAATCTCACAAGGAAGTTGCGCCAGATATATATCAGATTATTTATTCTGATGGAAGTATTGTGGAAGTGGATTACAACAAGAAGACCTATACTTGTACGAAACCTGAAAATCAGTAGAATTATAGGAGGAATGCAGCCTTTTGTTTTCTGTCTCAACTCAGATAACAAAAGCTGTTTTTGAGAAAAGTAAATTTAGATGAAGGAAAAGTAAAATTTAATATAGATATTCAAAAATTGGGCATATTGTACATTGTAATAAGTAATGATATATTATTTATATGAAAATGTGCATAAAATAGAAAGGAGGTTACGAATGAGGAAAAAAATTATGGCAATTCTATTGACGCTGACTATGGCAGGGATACTGTTTGCCGGATGCGGGGCAGTAAAAATGAGGTGCAGGAGGATGCATCTTCGGAAGTGGGACAGGAATCTGCTATAACAGCAGAATCGGAAGTAAAGGAAAAAGTTCGGCAGCAGGTGGAAACAAGGAGGCTGTCACATTGACTATGTGGGTCTGGGATGATGCACAGGTTCCGGCAACTCAGGCCATGGTGGATGAGTTTCATGAAATGCATCCTAATATCAATATAGAGATTACATCTATTGCGGGGGTACAGGATTATAATACTAAGATGCAGACAGTTATCGGTACCAAAGATGCACCCAGTGTATTCTGGATTAACTTTAATCTTGCAAAAGAATATATTCCTATGGATTTGTACAGGATTTAACAGAATATATCAATAAAGATTCGGAATTTGATATTACAAAACTGAATGCAGGAATTACGGATGCCTATACAGTGGACGGAAAAATATACGGGATGGCAAAAGATACAGATGGGTTTGCTGTATTTTATAATAAATCTCTGTTTGATGCAGCCGGAGTAAAGTATCCTGAGAATGAATGGACTGTAGAAGAATTTGCACAGACGGCCAAAGAACTGACCGGAGATGGTGTAGTGGGCTGGTCTAATACCACATCTGATCGTGCATATTATAATTTTATGTATTCTTATGGCGGAAGCCCTTATACAGAGGATGGTTCTGCAGCCAATGTAAACAGCAAAGGTTCCGTGGAGGCTATGCAGGTACTTCTTGATTTGATGAATAATGGTTATGCCTATACCAGAGCTGAAATGGATGAAATGAGCCCCAGTGTTGCGTTTGAATCGAATCTGGCAGCTATGACTATTGATGGTTCCTGGATGGTTTCTGAATATTCTACGGCATTAGAGATAATCTGGGGATCGTGGAAGTACCCGGAGGACCGAATGGAAAGGCTAGTACGGGACATGGATTGCCTATGCTACTACTACAAGTAATCCTCATATGGAAGAAACCTGGTTATTCCCTTTCCTATTTAGGATCGGATGCAGCCTCAGAAAACAGGTTGAAGTAGTTATTCCTGCTGCAAATGACTGTGCAAGTACATGGGAGGCAGTATACCCTAATCTTAATCTGACAGCATTTGTCAAGGCGTTTGGGTTATAATAAACCATATCTGAGTGATAAAAATGCAACGGCTTCCCGTTCAGCGTTTCAGAATATCTGGCTAATATGCAGTCAGGAATGTATACAGATGCTCAGGAAGCCATGGATGCGGCCCAGGAAGCAATGAATGCAGCGATAACCAGTAGGTATACATGCAGGATAAGCTTGCTGATCAGATGCTTGCGGCTGCTGTCTCCGAACTGATTTCAAAAGAGAAAGGTTCTTGAGAACGGCAGCCGTATTTTCAGAAAAAGAGGGCGGTTACATGAAAAAAACAAAATTTCACCGGGAAAGAAAAAAGAAGCGGGATTGCCTATCTCTTTCTTTTTGCCTTTGTTTATAGGGGTAATACTGTTTTTTTTATTCCTATTTTTCAATCCTTCTATTATTCACTTACAAGCTGGAGAGGAGTAGGGGAAGCGGAATTTATTGGTTTGAAAAATTTTGCGACACTATTTAAGGAGACAGGAAATTTAGTGCAGAACTGTGTATACTTTGGTTTATGTAGTGGGATCAATTCTCACGATCTTTTGGCCCTTTTGATAGCTAATCTGCTGAATGCAAGTATAGAAGGTGTCGGGTTTATCGTGTTATCTATTTCCTTCCAAATGTAATGATGGGTGCAGTAGTAGCCATGGTATGGAAATGGCTGTTGAACTCCCGATATGGACTGGTAGATGCCATACTTTACTTTCTGTTTGAATACGTCCGGCATGGTTATCTCGATACGTAAATCTGACCATGATATCCATGTGTGTGATATCTATATGGTCGGGAATGGGGTATTGTATCGTAATCATATTGTCAGGCCTGCAGAGTATCGGAACAACCTATTATGAAGCGGCGAAAATCGATGGAGCGAATGCTGTGCAGCGTTTTATCAGCATTACATTTCCAATGATAACGCCCACTATTTTTTTCCTTCTGATTACCCGTGTTATCGGAGCATTTAACCAATTTGATTTGGTATATATGCTGGGAGGAAATGAAGGGACCGGTTCAGGAAAGCCTGCGAACACTTGTTTTGGAATATATAAATCAGGTTTTGTAGAATATTCAATGGGTTATGCTTCGGCAAAAGCTGTAATTTTATTCGGTATTATACTTATTGTCACTTTTTTCCAGTTTTTGGAGAGAGAAGAAATGGGTGAATTATTAGAGGAGCGGGTGCATGAAGAAAGAAAAATATATAAGCTTTTGACACATCTTGTTCTGTTAGCCGGAGTTATATGTATGCTGCTGCCTCTGTTCTGGATGCTTATGACATCGTTTAAAAAATAATATAGAGGCGGTGGCCGTACCAATGACGGTTTTCCCCAAGGTCTGGGATTTTGGAGATATCAGGTGTTTGGGAAAGAAATATTATAAGACCATATATTAATACGATAATAATTTCCATGGGAATTGTTATCTGTCAGCTCGTTACAGCATCTATGGCGGCATATGCTTGTTTGCCAGGCTGAATTTTCCGGGGAAAAAATATCTGTTTGCAGTTATTATCTGTATGATTATGATTCCACAGCATATGACTTTGATTCCAAAATAAAAATTGTCAGTGCTATGGGACTGGCAGATACTCTTGCCGCGGTGATAGTTCCTAATTTTATCAGTATTTCTGTTACCTTTTTCCTGAGACAGAGTTTTCTGAGTTTTCCGGATGAACTGGAAGATGCAGCCAAGATTGATGGTTGTTCGTTAGTCAGAATATTTATCATCTATGGTATTTCCATTATCCAGGTCGGTAATTACAGCGATGGGGATTATGGTATTGTTATTTGCTTGAATGATCTGTTATGGCCTACGATAGCCATAACCAGTGAGAAAAACAGAGTGCTTTCCATGTTTATAGCCCTTGCAAGGGGCAGTATGTTGATTATGGTTATCTGATGGCAGCAAGCACCTGTGCAGTACTGCCTATGATTATAGTTTATGCCATATTCCAGAAGGCATTCGTATCCTCCATAACCATGACCGGTATAAAAGGATAGTGAAACAGCCACAGGATAGCAGCAGGAGGTAAAATCAGTTAATAGAAAGGAATGGAAGATGAGTGATTACATACAAGAGAATACAAAGGAAATTCCGGTAAAATACCAGCCTGATGTTGCTGTTGCAGGCGGCGGAATAGCAGGGATAGCAGCGGCTCCTGGCAGCTGCCCGTAATGGTGCCGATGTCCTGTTAATAGAGAAGCAGTATGGTAGGAGGACTGGCCATCCGGCTTAATCGCCGGATATCTGCCGCTGTGTGATGGATACGGACATCAGGTTTCCTATGGATAGGAGGAATTGCTGCGATTGTCCATCCGTTATGGGGGCATAGTCTGGGCGCCGCTGGTATGGCTGGAAAAAAAGGAAGAGACAGAAAAACAAAAAAACGGTATGAAGTGCAGTTTAATCCTCAGTATATGGCGCTTTTGACAGAACAGCAATGATAAAGGAACATGTCCATATCGCTTTATGACTCCCAAATATGTGGTGTAACATGCAAAGACGACAGGGATCAGCGGAATTATTGGTGGAAAATAAAAGTGGAAGATTAGCGGTGAGAGCAAAAACCTATGTGGATGCTACAGGGGATGCAGATTTATACTGGTATGCAAAACATCCGACACGCCTTTTCTCTAAAGGAAATATACTTGCCGGTTGGTATTATTTTATGATGGAGTACAGGTAAAAAACCCGTCCTTTGGGGTTTGCAGAGGTATTTGAAGAAGAGAAGAAGAATACGGTAAAGCCTTTTGGTAAATCGTAGGTTTATGGTGTTGACGGGCAGGAAATTCGGAACTCCTTTGCTTTCCCATGAAGCAGTATTAAAGGATATCATAGAAATCGAAAAAAGAGAAGGCTATGGAACCGGTATCTATTGGGAATGCCCCAGCTTCGTATGACCAGGTGTATGCAGGGAGAATATGAATGAAGGAAACCGATAATGATGTGGATTTTCCTGGACAGTGTTGGAATGATTGCTGACTGAGAAAAAGGGGAATGGTTTATGAAATTCCTACAGATCTTTGTACAGTAAAAATTAGGAAATGTTATCAGCGCGGGAAGATGTATTAACAGATGATGGTATGTGGGATATATCCAGAGTTATTCCGCCTTGTGCATAATACGTAACTGAACGAAGTAATACCGAG
>VOFB01002327.1_pt1 | contig 18480 bp, 32 predicted proteins | sample 5384141 | NCBI WGS metagenome assembly VOFB01 (sample SAMN12384721, study PRJNA508395) | human gut metagenome | isolation source: healthy gut A | host: Homo sapiens | reverse complement strand
CGCCATTAAGGGTCGCTGTGAGGTTCCTGTTATCGGCCTGTGGAAGGATGGGCACGAGGGCGTTTACATCACGCCGACGCTGCGTCACGCTCGCGCCTGCGTTGCTGCGGGTGCCGATATCGTGGCGATCGACGCCACCGATCGTCCGCGTCCCGACGGCAAGTCGGTCGAGGATACTTTCCGTCCGCTGCACGAGGAGGGCGTGCTCCTGATGGCCGACTGTGCCACCATCGAGGATATTCGTCGTGCTGTTGACATGGGCTTCGACCTGGTGTCCACCACGCTTTCTCATGGTGTTGCCGCTATCGATTGCACCATGGCCGACGGTCCCGATCTGCCGCTCCTGCGCCAGAGTGCGACTGAGGAATTCCCCGGCCTTCCCATCATTTGCGAGGGTCGCGTGCATACGCCCGAGGATGCTCGCGCTGCGATCGATGCTGGCGCCTGGGCCGTTGTCGTCGGCACCGCCATCACGCACCCCACGAGTATTACGAGTTGGTTCAAGGCTGCGCTTGAGGCGTAAGACAGGCCTCGTATCCGCTCGGGGCGGTATACTCAATTTAGGCAATTGACCGCGCGGGATCCGGGTTGCTGGGTCCCGCGCTTGTTTTCGGGAGGCGGCACATGCAAAAGGGAGATGCCATGGATGCGGCGGAGCGCTCGGAGCGCATCCCCGATATCGTCATCATCACCGGAATGTCCGGATCGGGCCGCACACAGGCCATGCACGTGTTCGAGGACATGGGCTATTTTTGCATCGATAACCTGCCTCCGCGTCTCATCGCCCAGCTTGCCGAGCTCGTCGGCATCAATACGGGCGTGGGCAGGCATCTCGCCGTCACCTGCGATTTGCGTAGCCAGGGACTGTTTGACGAGTTGCTCGATGCGGTCGCCGCGCTCGAAGAGCGCGAGATGAGCTGCGACATCGTGTTCCTGGAGGCTTCTGACGAGGTGCTGATTCGTCGCCTAGCGAAAATCGCCGCCGTCATCCCATTATGCCAAGCCGGGGAGACTACGGCCGATGCCATTCAGCGCGAGCGCCTTCAGCTTCAGGGCGTGCGCGACCGAGCCGATATGATTATCGACACGAGCCGTCTGCGCACCTCTGCACGCTGCGCAACAAGCTACGTATGGCATTTTCCGAGCTGTCCGACCAGCAGCTCATGGACGTCCACGTGTTCTCGTTTGGCTTTAAGCACGGCATGCCCGTCGAAGCGGACATTATGATCGACGTCCGCTTCCTGCCCAATCCGTTCTACGATCCCGAGATGCGCACGATGACCGGTCTCGATAAAAAGGTCTCCGATTTTGTTCTGGACCATCCCAAGACGCAGGAGTTTTGGAAGGCTTGGACACAGCTGCTCGATACGGTGATGCCGGGTTATATCGCGGAGGGCAAGCCGCAGCTTTCTATTGCCATCGGCTGTACAGGCGGCCAGCACCGCAGCGTTGCCATTGCCGAAGCCACGGCACGTTATTTGGAAGGTGCCCAATATCACGTGAGCATTTCCCATCGCGACCTGTCGCGCGCCAACACGAAGGCATAGGCCTGCATGTCGTTTACCGCTGAGGTGCGCGACGAGCTTGCGCGCTGCGAACCCGAATGTGAATACTGCGACTTGTCGACGCTTGCCGCCCTCACGCGCGTGAGCGGGTACGCTCTCGCTTACCGGCTCTGGGCGGTATCGTTTGACGGTCGCGACCGAGACGGCGCCGTCGCGCGCACGATGATCACACTGACGCATCGCATCCTTAAGCTCAAAAACGGAGTTCACCGTCCGTAAATCTGTATTGCATAAGGTTCGAAACTACCTCATCACCTTGCCCGATCAACCCGACCTGGACAAGGCTCTGGTGCTGCTGGGCATTCTCGACCGCAGGGGAGGGCTCGTCGCCGGTGTTCCCCGGCAATCGTTGCCTCGTCCCTGCTGCAGGCTTGCCTACATCCGCGGCGCGCTCATCGCCGGCGGTTTCGTGGCCGATCCCCGCGGCGACTTTCATTTGGAGATCGCGGTGCAGGGCGAGCAGTATGCCCGGGGGCTTTGCGATCTATTGGAGCAGATTGGTCCATGCGCGCGTTAACGCGCGGCGCGGATCCTTTGCCGTCTACATTAAGAGCGCCGAGGAGATCGAGCAGCTTCTAAAGCTGGTCGGCGCCAAGCGCAGCGTTGCCGAGATCGAGTGAAGCGCGCGCGGTCAAATTGGTTAAGAACGACGTAAACCGTCGCGTGAATGCCGAGCTGGCCAATCAGACCAGAAGTGCGGGTGCCGCCCAGCATCAGCTTACGTTGATCGATGAGCTCGAACAGCGGGGTTTGCGCGACACGCTTCCGGACGCCTTGGCGGTCTTTTGCGACCTGCGCGAGCGCTATCCTGATCTGTCACTGCGCGATCTGGGGAGATGGCTGACCCTCCCTTGTCGAAGTCGGCCCTCTACCATCGAGTTTTGAGGCTTGAAAGCTCATTGAAGCAAACAGGTAGTTGAGCGAAACTGCTTATATAGGGATTGAACTGCTGTTTTACTCTTTAAAACGCTTTAACGTAAATTTGATTTTCAATTTCGAGCATTCTCGTGAAATTCAAGTCAAAAAAAAAAGGTATATTAGGCGAGTGGTTAGTTTGTGGGCCTCAACGGCGGGCGCTGTAGCTCGCGGGGGCCTTACGAAAGGAGACACAATGGCAGTAAAGGTTGCTATTAACGGCTTTGGTCGTATCGGTCGTCTGGCTTTCCGTCAGATGTTCGGTCATCGTGGGGCTCCGAGATCGTCGCTAATCAACGACCTCACCTCCCCGACATGCTGGCTTACCTGCTGAAGTACGACAGCACCACGGCACCTTCCGTCATGACGATGGCACTCGGTTGACGTCAAGGCCACCGAAGACTCCATCATCGTCGACGGCAAGGAATCAAGGTTTACGCCGAGAAGGATGCCAACAACATTCCGTGGGTCAAGAACGACGTTGACGTACGTGCTCGAGTGCACCGGCTTCTACACCTCCGCCGAGAAGTCCCAGGCTCACATCAACGCTGGTGCCAAGAAGGTCCTGATCTCTGCCCCGGCCGGCAGCGATCTGCCCACCATCGTGTACAACGTCAACCATGAGACGCTGACCGCTGAGGACAACATCATCTCCGCTGCTTCCTGCACCACCAACTGCCTCGCCCCGATGGCCAAGGGTCTGAACGACTTCGCTCCCATCGTGTCCGGCATCATGACCACCATTCACGCCTGGACCGGCGACCAGATGCCGCTCGACGGCCCGCAGCGCAAGGGCAACAAGCGTCGTAGCCGCGCCTGCGCCGTCAACATCGTCCCCAACACCACCGGTGCTGCCAAGGCCATCGGCCTGGTTCTCCCCGAGCTCAACGGTAAGCTCACCGGTGCCGCCCAGCGCGTCCCGACGCCGACCGGCTCTATCACCAACCTCTACGCTGTCGTTGACAAGAAGGTCACCGTCGACGAGGTTAACGCCGCTATGAAGGCCTACGCTGCCACCATCTCCGAGACCTTCGGTTACAACGAGGATGATATCGTCTCCACCGACATCATCGGCGAGACCCACGGCTCCATCTTCGACGCCACCCAGACCATGTGCTCTGACCTCGGCAACGGCCAGACCCTCGTTCAGGGTCACCTCTTGGTACGACAACGAGAACTCCTACACCTCTCAGATGGTCCGCACCATCAAGTACTTCGAGAAGTTCGTTGCTTAATTTAGCTTTTAACGAATAGCTCGTTGAGCGTCTAAAGAAGGGCGCGGCCTTATAGGGCTTACACCCTAGGGTCGCGCCCTTTTTATAAGAAATCGTCTGCCGTAATGGGAGGCAGACACGTACGAAAGGTAGAAGCAAACATGGCCTTTACCAAGAAGACCGTCCGCGACATCGATGTCGACGGCAAGCGCGTTCTCGTCCGCGTTGACTTTTAACGTGCCTATCAAGGATGGCGTCGTTGGCGACACCACCCGTATCAAGGCTGCCCTGCCCACCATCAACTATCTCGTTGAGCACAACGCTCGCGTCATCCTCATGATCCACCTCGGCCGGCCCGAGGGCACCGGCTTCCAGCTCGGAGCTGTCTCTCGAGCCCGTCGCCAAGAAGCTCGCTGAGCTCTCTGGTCTCGACGTTGCCTTTGTCGCCGACACCTACGGCGAGAAGGCTGCTGAGGCTGTCGCTGCCGTCGAGCCGGGCAAGGTCCTCGTTCTCGAGAACGTCCGTTTTGACAAGCGTGAGAAGAAGAACGATCCCGAGATCGACAAGAAGCTCGCTTCCTATGGTGACGTCTTCGTTCTCGATGCCTTCGGTACCGCTCATCGCGCCCAGGGTTCCGTCGTGGGCCCCGCCGCTTACCTGCCCGCAGTCGCTGGCTTCCTGCTCGAGAAGGAGGTCGACACGCTGACCGGCATCTTCGCCGAGCCCGAGCGTCCCTTCGTCGCTATCGTCGGCGGTTCCAAGGTTTCCTCCAAGATCGGTGTTCTCGATCACCTCATCGACTCTGCTGATACCCTGATCATCGGTGGCGGCATGGCCTACACCTTCTTCCCGGCTCAGGGCCTGTCCGTTGGTCAGTCCCTCAAGGAAGAGGACTGGGTCGAGCGCGCTGGCGAGATGCTCAAGAAGGCCGAGGAGAAGGGCGTCAAGATCCTGCTCCCCATCGACAACCGTGTTGCCGATCACTTTGGCGAGACGCTGTCCCCGAGGTTGTCGCTTCCGACGCTATCCCCGACGATCGTGAGGGTATGGACATCGGCCCCAAGACCGAGGAGCTCTATGCCGAGGCTGTCAAGGGCGCCAAGACCGTGTTCTGGAATGGCCCCATGGGCGTCTTCGAGTTCGACAACTTCGCTCACGGCACCCAGGCTATCGCCGAGGCTGTCGCCGAGGCCGACTGCACCTCGATCATCGGTGGTGGCGATTCCGTCGCGGCCGTCAACAAGTTTAACCTGGCCGACAAGATGAGCTGGATTTCCACCGGCGGTGGCGCTTCCATGGAGCTCGTCGAGGGTAAGGACCTGCCCGGAGTGGAGGCGCTTCTCGATGCCTAAACGCACCCTTCTTATCGCTGGTAACTGGAAGATGAACAACGACGTCGCCGAGGCTGCCAAGCTCGCCGACGAGCTGGCTCAGGCTCTGCCCGAGGTTCCGGCTGGCGTCGAGGTACTCGTCTGCCCTCCGACCATCGACATCACCACGGTTCATGACCGCATTCAGGCTGCCCCCATCGCCCTCGGTGCACAGAACGTGTACTGGGAGGCCAGGGTGCCTTCACCGGTGAGTCCTCTTGCGACATGCTCAAGTCCGCTGGCTGCACCTACTGCATCATCGGTCACTCCGAGCGTCGCGACTACTTCCACGAGACCGACGAGGACCAGAACAAGAAGGCCAAGGCTCTCGTTGCCGCCGGCCTTGTTCCCGTCTTCTGCTGCGGCGAGTCCTCGAGGTCCGCGAGGCCGGCACCTATGTCGAGCACGTCGTGAACCAGGTCAAGGCTGGCCTTGCTGGTCTTGAGATCACCTGCCCCAAGCAGGTCGTCGTCGCCTATGAGCCCATCTGGGCCATCGGCACCGGCAAGACCGCTACCGCCGAGGACGCTCAGGAGGTCTGCGGCGCTATCCGTGAGACCCTCAAGGAGATGTTCGGCGAGGAGCTCGCCAACGGCATCCGCGTTCTCTACGGTGGTTCCGCCAAGCCCGGTAACATCGCCGAGCTCGTCGCCAAGCCCGACGTTGACGGCGCCCTCGTGGGCGGCGCTTCGCTCAAGGCTGCCGACTTCGCCTCTATGGTCGTCAAGGCAGGCGAGTAGGACATATGGCACAACGTCATCTTCCTGCGCTCCTGATTATCATGGACGGCTGCGGCCTGGCTCCGGCTGATGGCGAGAACGCCGTCGCCGCTGCCAAGACGCCCTTCCTTGATGGCCTGTACGAGAAGTATCCTCACACCACGCTCGGTGCTTCGGGCGAGGACGTGGGCCTTCCCGACGGCCAGATGGGCAACTCCGAGGTGGGTCACCTCAACATCGGTGCCGGTCGCATCGTGTTCCAGGAGCTTTCGCGCATCAACAATGCCATCAAGGACGGCTCCATCGCCAAGAACGAGGTTTTCGTCAAGGCCATGGACGATGTCAAGGCTGACGGCAAGACTCTCCACCTCATGGGCCTTATGAGCCCTGGCGGCGTTCACTCCCACATGAACCACGTCGAGGCTCTGGTCAAGATGGCTGCCGAGCATGGTGTCAAGACCGTTCGCGTCCACGCCTTCATGGATGGCCGCGACGTTGACCCGCAGTCCGGTGCCGGTTACATGAGTGAGTTCTGCGCCTTCCTGGCCAAGATTTCCGAGGAGACCGGTTGCGACGCTCGCGTTGCCACCGTCTCGGGCCGTTATTGCGATGGACCGCGACAACCGTTGGGAGCGCATCCAGCGCCTACGACGTCATGGTCAACGCGTCCGATGCTGATACCGACCCCGTTTCCGGTATCAAGGCCTACTACGAAGAAGGACCCGCGCGGCGACGAGTTCGTCGAGCCCTTCGCTGCCCACAACGAGGGCATCCACGAGGGGCGACGCGGCTATTTTCTTTCTTCAACTTCCGTCCCGACCGCGCGTCAGATGACCCGCGTGTTTCACGGACAAGGAGTTCGACGGCTTTGAGCGCGAGCAGATCAAGCTCTCGCACTTTGTGACGATGACCGAGTACGATCCGACGTTTGACGTCGAGGTCGCCTTCCCCAAGACGTTCCCGAGAACGTCCTGGCCGACGTTATCGCCGCCAATGGCCTGAAGCAGCTGCACACCGCCGAGACCGAGAAGTACGCCCACGTGACGTTCTTCCTCAACGGTGGCATCGAGGAGCCCAAGGAGGGCGAGGAGCGTGTGCTCGTCGCTTCCCCAAGGTCGCTACCTACGATTTGCAGCCCGAGATGAGCGCTCCCGAGGTTACCGAGAAGCTTGTCGCCGCCATCAACGAGGATCGCGCTGATTTCTACATCGTGAACTTCGCGAACTGCGACATGGTTGGTCACACCGGTGTCTTCGACGCTGCCGTTAAGGCCGTTGAGGCTGTTGACGATGCCCCCTGTCCAAGGTTGTCCCGGCGATTCTCGCCAAGGGCGGCTTTGCACTGATTACCGCCGATCACGGCAACGCCGATCACATGTTTGACGTTGCTTCCGACGGTTCCAAGCATCCGTTTACGGCGCACACCACCAACCGCGTGCCGTTCATCATCGTTGATGAGAAGGCACAGCTCACCGGTATCGAGGACGGTCGTCTTTCCGATATCGCCCCGACTATGCTCACCATGGCTGGTCTGGAGCCTTCCGCCGAGATGACGGGCCGCGTGCTCGCCACCGAGGCCTAAGAGAAAACAAATACCGTTTTCTAGCAAGGGGTTGTCCACAATCGGACAATCCCCTTTTTGGTATTCTGCCATTTCCGCCCCCTGTCCTTGAGTGGCAGGTAAGGGAAGAACGGGGGATTGTGGTACAGTACTGGAGTTTGAATTGTTCTATTAAGGAGCTTATCTATGGGTCCGTTCCAGATTCTTCTGTTTGTCGTTTGGGCTCTGTTTGACGATCGTTTAAGGATAACTGCCCAGGGCGTTATGGAGTGAACCTGACCGATTCTCGTCCGTGATCGTGCTGTGCATTCCGCTTATGAACGGACCCATCATGGCTTTTTTACCGCAGCTAGCGCAACGCGGAAATAATGGGTCTCCGGCACCCTTTGGCCATCCCACTACTTCGTTTCCGCAGGTGGAGGGGCTGTAGCGGAAATAGTCCCGGTTTTGCCCCCCGCATGCCGCCGCCGCACGCCGCCGCCAGCCCGCCGCGCAGCCGTTCCGGACTCAGCGCAACGGGCCCTCCGGCCCATGTCCCGGCCCGCCGCCTATCCCGCCAGCGGCCTCGCCCCTCGCGGCCCCGGCCCTTTCGATGCAGCCGGGCGTGAGGTCGAGCTCGCCGGGCGCCAGCTCCTCTATCCCGAACGCGTCCATGAGGGGCGGAGGCGTCCTCCCCGAGGGCCATCCGCAGCACGCGCGCCGGCGTCAGGAACCCGAGCGCCCCCCTCGGCTCGGAGTTCACCTGCGACATGAGCAGCGCGCAGTCCGCCGCCGTCAGCCGGTCGAACGGCCCCGGCGCCCTTGGGCAGCAGCTTCCCTGATCTCCACGTGGTTCTTCTCGCACGCGCCCTTCTGCTGGCTCTGCCGGGGTCGCAGTAGAAGAGCACCGGTCTCGCCGTCCCGCTCGCCGAGCAGCGCCGCGACGGCGCCCTCGTCGGCGAACTCGCTCCCGTTGTCGGTGAGCACGGCGCCGAAGGCGCGCCTCGCGCCGTCCTCGCCGAGGACCCCGCGCAGGGAGAGAGCGCCGCCAGGACCGAGGCGCACGTGCCGTCCGGCAGCGGCAGGGCCAGCTGGAAGCGGCTCGGGCGGTGCAGGAGCGTGAGGAGCCTGGCGGAGTCGCCCCTGGAGCCCTCGACGGTGTCCATCTCCCAGGCCGCGGCGCAGGCGTCCTCGCCGAGCGCGAGGAACGACGCGTGCGACCTGCGCGCCGAGTGGGACGTCGCCCTCTTCGGGGCCCGGCGCGACCTCGGCCTGTAGCCGACCTTGCGCCTGAGCTCCATGTTCGTCATGCCGTCGTAGCCGGCGTCCACCCACCTGTAGACGGTGGAGGCGCTGAGCCCGGGGTCGTCGCCGCTATCTGCTGCGGGGAGAGCCCGCGCGCGAGCCCGTCCCTGATGGCCGCGAGCTTGGCGGCGGCGCCCTCCTCGGTCTCGTCGATCCCGGACCTGCTCGCCGAGAGCTCGGCGTCGGCCGCCTCCTGCGCCCTCCTCGGCGCTGTAGAACACCCTGGGCCTCCTCGAGCAGCCGTAGCCCCTCCTGTGCGAGCAGCCGTTGCAGCACCTCGGCCACGCGGAGAGCCTGGGGCAGGCCCCCGACAGGTCCGCGGGCGCGGGCTCGCCGTAGCGCGAGCGCGGCGCGGTGACGTAGCGGTGCGCCGCCACCTCCCTGGTCACGGTCGAGGGCGACCTGCCGAGCTCCGCGGCGATCTCGCGGGCGCTGCGGTTGCGGTCGAGCATCCTCTCGACCGTGTTCCTCTCGTGCCTCGTGAGCCTCCCGTACGACCTTCCGGACGGCTTGTCTGGACATGCCGGCCTCCCTCCATAAGGCATCATCCTCGCCGGCGGGTCCGGCACCCGCCTGTACCCGCTCACGCTCGTGACCTCCAAGCAGCTGCTGCCGGTCTACGACAAGCCCATGATCTACTATCCGCTTAGCACCCTCATGCTGGCGGGCATCCGGGACATCCTGGTCATCTCCACGCCGACCGACCTGCCCAACTTCGAGCGCCTGCTCGGGGACGGCTCGCGCTACGGCGTGAACCTGTCCTACGCCGAGCAGCCGAGCCCCGACGGCCTGGCGCAGGCGTTCACCATCGGCGAGGACTTTATCGCCGGCGAGCCGTGCGCCCTGGTGCTCGGCGACAACATCTTCTACGGCAACGGCCTGTCGCGCCACCTGACGCGCGCCGTCCAGAACGCCGAGTCCGGTAGGGCCACGGTCTTCGGCTACCACGTGGACGACCCCGAGCGCTTCGGCGTCGTGGAGTTCGATGCGCAGGGCCGTGCCGTCTCCATCGAGGAGAAGCCCGAGCGCCCCAAGAGCTCCTACGCCGTCACCGGCCTGTACTTCTACCCGGGCGACGTGGCCGCCAAGGCACATGGGGTGCAGCCGTCCGCGCGCGGCGAGCTGGAGATCACCGACCTCAACCGGATGTACCTGGAGGAGGGGACGCTGTCCGTCGTCACCCTCGGCCGAGGCTACGCGTGGCTGGACACCGGCACCATGGAGAGCCTGCACGAGGCCGCGGAGTTCGTCCGCGCCGTGGAGCACTCCCAGGACCTGCCCGTGTCCGTGCCCGAGGAGATCGCCTGGGAGAACGGCTGGATCACGACCGAGGGGCTCAAGGAGGCCGCGAGGGCCTACGGCAAGTCGGTCTACGGGCAGCACCTGAAGAAGGTCGCCGCCGGCGAGATCGTCAACAGCCCGCGCGAGTACTAATCCGATCCAATGGGAGATAGAAACATGTCTGAAGAGCTCTTCGAGCCCAGGAACATCATCGTCACGGGCGGCTGCGGCTTCATCGGCAGCAACTTCGTGCACTACGTGGTGAAGAACCACCCCGAGGTGCACGTCACCGTCCTGGACAAGCTGACCTACGCCGGCAACCCCGAGAACATCGCCGGGCTGCCTGCGGACCGCGTGGAGCTCGTCGTCGGCGACATCTGCGACGCCGCGCTGCTGGACCGCATCGTCCCGGGCCACGACGCCATCGTGCACTACGCCGCCGAGAGCCACAACGACAACTCCATCGCCGACCCGGAGCCGTTCCTGCGCACCAACGTGGAGGGCACCTTCCGCCTGCTGGAGGTCGTCCGCAAATACGGAGTCCGCTACCACCACGTCTCCACCGACGAGGTCTACGGCGACCTGGCGCTCGACGACCCGGCCAAGTTCACCGAGGAGACGCCGTATAAGCCGAGCTCCCCGTACTCGAGCACCAAGGCTTCCTCTGACATGCTCGTCCGAGCCTGGACCCGCACCTACGGGCTTCGCACCACGATCTCCAACTGCTCCAACAACTACGGCCCCTACCAGCACGTGGAGAAGTTCATCCCCAGGCAGATCACGAACATCATCGACGGCGTGCGCCCCAAGCTCTACGGCCGCGGCGAGAACGTCCGCGACTGGATCCACACCGAGGACCACTCCTCGGCCGTCTGGGACATCTTGACGAAGCGGCCGCATGGGGGAGACCTACCTCATCGGAGCCGACGGCGAGAGGAACAACATCACGGTCCTGCGCATGATCCTGGAGGCGATGGGACGCGACCCCGAGGACTTCGACTGGGTCGCCGACCGCCCCGGCCACGACCGCCGCTACGCCATCGACAGCACGAAGCTCCAGCGCGAGCTGGGCTGGAGGCCGGCCCACACCGACTTCGCCGAGGGCCTGAAGCAGACCATCGACTGGTACGTCGAGAACGAGTCCTGGTGGCGCCCGGCCAAGGAGGCCACCGAGGCCCGTACCGCGCGCAGGGGCAGTAGGAGGGGATGAGTTCCCGCGCGGACAGATGGCAGACATCGCATTCGAGAAGGACCTCGCCGTCGCCGAGACCGGCATCGGGGGCCTCAGGGTCGTCGACCTCGCCGTCCACGGCGACTCGCGCGGCTGGTTCAAGGAGAACTGGCAGCGCGCCAAGATGTGCGCCCTGGGCATCCCGGACCTAAAGGTCGTCCAGAACAACGTCTCCTACAACGAGAAGAGGGGCGTCACCCGCGGCATCCACGCCGAGCCCTGGGACAAGTTCATCTCCGTGGCCCGCGGCAGCGTCTTCGGCGCCTGGGTGGACCTGCGCGAGGGCAGCGAGACCTACGGCAAGGTGTTCACCTGCACCCTGGACCCGTCCAGGGCCATCTACGTCCCGCGCGGCGTGGGCAACTCCTTCCAGGCCCTGGAGGACGGCACCGCCTACACCTACCTGGTGGACGCCCACTGGTCGCTGGAGCTCAAGAGGACCTACACCTTCGTGAACCTCGCCGACCCCGAGCTCGCCATCGAGTGGCCGATCCCGCTCGACGAGGCCACCGTATCCGAGGCGGACAAAAACCACCCGTACCTCAAGGACGTCGTCCCCATGGCGCCCAGGCGCACCCTCGTCACCGGCTGCAACGGCCAGCTGGGCCGTGCGGTCCGCGCGCTGGCGGAGGAGCGCGGCGTCGCCAAGGACTTCGACTTCTGCGACATCGACACCTTCGACATGTCCGACCCGGAGGCCTACTCAAAATACGACTGGTCGCTCTACGGCACGGTCATCAACTGCGGCGCCTACACCGCCGTGGACAGGGCGGAGACCCCCGAGGGCCGTGTCATCGCCTGGAAGGCCAACGCGACCGGCCCCGCCCTCCTCGCCCGCACCTGCGCCGGGCACGGGATCACGCTCGTGCACGTGTCCAGCGACTACGTCTTCGACGGCACCGCCGAGGTCCATACCGAGGACGAGCCCCTCAGCCCGCTTTCCGTCTACGGCCAGACCAAGGCGGCCGGCGACATCGCCGTGGCCGGCTGCCCGCGCCACTACATCATGCGCTCCAGCTGGGTCATCGGCGAGGGGCACAACTTCGTCAAGACGATGAGGGCGCTGTCCGACCGCGTCGCCGACCCCGAGGACGGGCTCGAGCGGATCACCGTCGTGGACGACCAGCTGGGCCGCCTGACCTTCACGCGCGACATGGCGGCTGCCATCTTCCACGTGCTGGGGACGCTCGCCCCCTACGGCACCTACGACTGCACCGGATCCGGCGCGGTGAAGTCCTGGGCGGACATCGCCCGCGCCGTCTTCGAGGCCGCCAACGGCAACGGGGAGAGGGTGGTGCCGGTCAGCACCGCCGACTACTACGCCGGCCCCGAGGGCCGTCGCTCCGCGCCCGGTCCACTCCGCGCTCGACCTGTCCAGGCTCGAGTCCGTAGGCTTCCACATGCCCGACTGGGAGGAAGAGCTGAAGAATACCTGTTTGGCTCTTCTCTGAAAATATGGAGCAGCTGTGAAAGTACGCTTGATGCAGACCTCGCCAAAACGTTTTTGATCTAGCGGCGGTGACACGACACAACTTGTAAAGACGAAGGAGGCCCTTGAATCAAAGGGTATTGATGTCGACCTGTCCTTGGACTTGCGACCCGATGTTTCTGGATACGATGTGGTCCACTTGTTCAACCTCACGCGGGTCCAGGAAACTTTCATCCAGTCGAAAAACGCCAAGGAGGCCGGAAAGCCTGTCGTGCTCTCCACGATTTACTGGCCGACTGACAGCTTCGAAAAGAGCGCAGCAAACGGCCTGAGAGGTTTTTGGGAAAACATCTTAGCGTCGATGGAATGGAGCGCCTCAAGGCCTCGGAAAGTACGTCTTGCGGGGGAGCGCAGCGAGGGAGCACGCTACCTTATGACACATAGCTTCCAAAAGATGCAGCTCGAGATATTGGACAACTGCGATGTGTTCCTGCCGAATGCAAAGACCGAGATGGACCAGATAGCGGCTCATCTCGGCTTTCGCACCGACAACTATGTGGTCGTCCCCAACGCCGTCGACGTCGCGAGCATTAAGGCCGCGAAAGAGTTTGAATCAACAGGATACGAGCGATTCAGTGGATGGATTGTTTGCATCGGCCGCATCGACATTCGCAAGAACCAGCTCAACCTAATCAAGGCGGTGGAGGGGCGGATTACAAGGTCGTCTTTGTGGGAAAGAAGTCTCCCGGGCATATCGAGTATGCGAACAAGGTTGTGTCGGAGATAGAAGCCAATCCGAACATGGAATGGATCGAGCAAATTCCCAACGAAGACATTTACAAGCTGTGCCGCGAGTGCCGTGTGAGCGTGTTGCCTAGTTGGTTCGAGACGCCGGGCCTCGTGAGTCTGGAGGCAGCCGCTATGGGTGCAATATCGTGGTATCTCCCAAAGGAACGACGCGAGATTATTTCGGTGACAGCGCGTTTTATTGGATGTCAGCAGCCCTTCCTCCATCAGGGCTGCGCTGGATGAGGCTTACAGCGTCAATTACGACTAGGTTTTCGGCCGAAAGGTAATTACGGAATACACGTGGGAGAAGGCTGCTGAGAAAAACTCTCGACGGCTATCAACTTGCTTTGAAAGGCTGATATGAAAAAAGTTATGCTCGTTTTCGGCACTCGCCCGGAGGCAATCAAGATGTGCCCGCTCGTCAACGAGCTGAAGGCGCGCACGGATGAGTTCGAGACTGTCGTCACCGTGACCGGGCAGCACCGCGAGATGCTCGACCAGAAGTGCTGCGCGTCTGGCGTGACGCCCGACCACGACCTTGCGATCATGAAGCCGGGACAGACTCTGTTCGACGTTACGTGCGACGTGCTGCTCAAGCTCAAGGCGGTCCTCGAGGACGAGAAGCCCGATGTCGTGCTTCGTACACGGCGATACCACGACCAGCTTCGCCGCTGCGCTCGCGTGCTTCTACCTGCAGATCCCTGTGGGCCACGTTGAGGCGGGCCTGCGCGCACGACATCTTCAGCCCCGGCCGGAGGAGTTCAACCGTCAGGCGGTCGACATCGTGAGCGAGTACTATTTCGCCCCCACTGAGGCCAGCAAGAAGAACCTTCTGGACGAGGCAAGCCGGAGTCGAAGATCTGGGTCACCGGCAACACGGGCATGACGCCCTGCGCCACACTGTGCGCGATGGCTATACCCACCCCGAGCTCGAGTGGGCGGAGGGCTCCCGCCTCATCCTCATCACGGCGCACCGTAGGGGGAACCTGGGTGAGCCCATGCACCGCATGTTTCGCGCCATCCGCCGCGTGATGGAGGAGCACCCCGACACCAAGGCGATCCTACCCCATCCACATGAACCCGCTCGTCCGCAAGGCGGCGCACGAGGAGCTTGACGGCTTCGACCGGCTGCATATCATCGACCCGCTCGAGGTTCTCGACTTCCACAACTTCATGGCTGTCAAAGCCACATCATCCTCACCGACTCGGGCGGCATCCAGAGGGAGGCCCTGAGCTCCGGCAAGCCCGTGCTCGTCATGCGCGACACCACCGAGCGTCCCGAGGGCGTGGCAGCAGGCACGCTGGAAGCCCGTCGGCACCGAGGAGGAGGCCATCTACCGCGAGTTCAGTAGGCTTTTTGCGACGACGAGGAGTACGTCGCCATGTCCCGCGCCTCCAATCCCTACGGCGACGGACATGCGAGCGAGCGGATCGCGGAAGCTTTGGGTCGTTCTTCTCTCGAGGCTGGAATACGTGATGGTGAATGTCGATGAATCTTTTTAATTGCGGACAAATCAACGAGAAGCTTAAAGGTTTGTTTTGGAAACCCCGTTGAGCGCTGAATTTAAAGAAAACCTCAGAGTCAGGCGTTAGTTATGAGCGTATTCTCCTCGAACGCGAAGCGGCAGCCGATGCGGGCTCCTTTGCGTATTGTGGCTGATAAAGACCTTTTTTTGAGCTCTTACGCCGAGTATGTCCTAGAAAGTTATGATGCGCGTGCCGGGGGCTACGTCGGCTATCGAAGGCATGATGAGGCTAAGTCGGACGTGCTGTTGGTGGCATATTATTTGACGCAATTCCACCCCAATGCTCAAATGACTCCTCGGTGGGGACGAGGAACCACTGAGTGGAACAATGTTTGCAAGGCCGTCCCTCAGTTCACGGGGCATTATCAGCCAAGGAAGCCCGGCGAGCTCGGCTATTACGATTTGCGCTTGAAATGCAATATGCAAAGGCAGATTGAGCTTGCGAAGAATTATGGCGTAGGGAGCTTTCTGTTTTTACTACTACTGGTTCGATGGTGGTCAGAGACTTCTCGAAGGACCTTTAGATATGTTTCTGGATGACTCAAACCTTGACATGCCTTTCTTTTTATTGCTGGGCGAATGAAAACTGGACAAAGCGATTCAGCGGTACGAGCAACGATGTCTTGATGGAGATCACCAGAGTTCCTGAGAACTACACCGCCTTCATGAGGGATGTTGTCCATGATTTCAGCGATGAGCGATATCTCCGAATAGACGGCAAGCCCGTCCTATCCGTGTATCGCCCATCGCTTATTCGAGATCCGGAGCATGTGATTTCTGAGTGGCGCCGCATTTGTAAGGACGAATGCGGCTCAGAACCCTATCTTATTGCCGTGCAAGAGCGTGATACCAACATTGATTGGTCGGCAGTTGGCTTTGATGCCGAGAGCGAGTTCCAACCCAAGCAGGTGCAGCACAACTGTCGCAACATAACCAAACAGGTGCGTCCGTTGCGCGAAGATTTCGGCGGCACCGTCTACGACTATGCGGATTTGGTCGAGAATAAGCGATATGCGACTTGGAGCCGCGATAAGAAGGTCTATCCCGCCGTTATGCCCATGTGGGACAACACGGCCCGAAGGAATCACAGAGGAACGATTTTTCACGGGAGCACGCCTGAGCTATATAGACGATGGCTTGCGGACACGATTGACGAGGTGCGCCGTAGGCGCGACTTAGACAAGAAGGTGGTCTTTTCTAAACGCTTGGAACGAGTGGGGAGAAGGTGCCTACCTGAACCTGATTCACTGTGGGGGTATGCATATCTTGATGCGACATTGCGGGCCATCATGCAGGATGGGCCGAACGAATGAAAAAAGAAGAAACTGTTCATTGCCATAACGCTTTCGAACTATCTTATTGACCGTACGGGTACGCCGAAGGTCGTTATGAGTCATCAGGTTGCTGCCAATGACGCTGGCATCAAGTATGTTGCCTTATTTCCCATTGGCGGTTCTTCTAAATTTGCAAAGAGGCTTTTCAGCAACTCATTCGGTGTGATATGCGATGGTAAGTTCGCAGGGAGTTTTTCAGCCTTGAAGCTTTCTTGGCTAGGGGTAAGACGTTTGCTCGATGGCGAGTATGAACTGGGATGCATTTTTTACATCCATCACTTCATGGGATGGAACCTTGAATCGATTGCTGGCATAGTATCTTCGTATCCTAAGGTCCAGCTGGTCGTGTATGCGCATGACTACTACCTGTGCTGCACTAAACTATAATTTGATACAGATAGTACACAATTATGCGGATCTGCTAGATTGGGAGACGCACAATGCGTGGGGATGTGCTATTACGCTGACAGCATTATTCGTGAAGATTGCATCTGAGGCTTCTGCACAACGAGCTTCATCGCATAGTATTTCGCTTGCCCTTCAAAGCGTTGTCGAAAGAATGGTGCAATTTTCCATCCGGAAGCAAGGGGCATTGCACGGTAATTCCACATCAAAGATACGTCGGGATTTATCTTGACAACAAGGAGATGCTTCCTCCCAATCATGCAATCAAAGTTGCATATCTTTGGGAAACAACAGTCTATAAAAGGCTGGGACTGTTGGTGTCACCTTGTCGACGCGTTTCGTGGCCGGGAAAATATGAATTCGTTGTGTTCAACAACGAGACGAAGCCTTTTACCTAGCGGAATGAGACGGGTCTTCGTCGAATTTTCACCAGAAAACCCAATGCTATGATTGACGAGCTGCGACGCGAGAATGTGGACGTTGCTTTACTTTGGTCTCAATGCCTAGAGACGTATTCGTACACCTGCATGGAGGCATATGCATCAAATGCTTTTATCATCACTTGTCCATCAAGCGGTAACATAGCTGAGTTTGTGAGTATGACGCATTGCGGCCAGGTTCTTTCTTCGAGCAGGAGCTGTGCCAGCTGCTCGACGAGCCTGATAAGTTGCTGGAGTTGTTGAACGGTTCCGCGCTAATCACGATGGGGCGCGATGGCCCTCGCGACCAATGACGCATTCATTGCTTTGGCGAAACCGAGCATGCCGACTGCGAAAAATGCCGTCGAAAATGAGAGGCAATGCCGAACCTACAGATTCCGGCTAGACAATTGCATCTCTTTGCCGCTGCGTATTTTCTATTCATGTCGGGAGCGAAAAAAATCGAGGCTGCAAATTCACGGAAACGAAAACAAGAGTTCGCCATATGAGTATTCTTGAGAAAAAAACAGGGTCGGGGATAGATGCACTGATAATCAGTCTGATTATGGCTAAGGTTTTCTGCTTGAATACCTTGGTATGGCCGGAATCGTAAATAACGTTATCTTTCTTCTCATTGGAGTTCGCCTTATCTTCAGTGGCTGGAAGATTCCGAAGAAGCTGCTTTTCCTCGTCTGCCTAATTACGATGCTCCTTGTTTTGAGTTACTCTGCTGGGAGCATAGTTCCCGGTAAGACCTCATACAACCTTAAAGCCATACAGACCTTCTTTTTTTCTATGCGCTCTTCATCGTGATGCTGAAGACCAACGGGTCAGATTTGCTGGATTTCGGGAAGCAGCGATGGATTGTTTTCTTTAACGCTGTCTATGCCGTCAACTGTATGGTTATCCTAATTCAGGTCTATTACCCATATTCTCTTATGGCGGCCGCCCCCATGACGGGCCAAATTCCTTCTATGAAGACCTGATTTCAGGTCTTTCATGTATGCTTTCGACCCATGCCGTGCGTTGTTCTCGTGCTTCGTTTTGCTCATTGATTTGAACAGCATACGGGATGGAAGCGGGGAGTTGCGAATCCCCGTCGTTTGTTGCGCGGCGGCGGTTCTTGCTAGCTCACTTGTTATTGCCGCCTTGAACGACAACAAGGCTTTGTTCGCCTTGATGCCCATCGTTCTTCTGCTTTTCTATGCCGAAGGTTTGTCATCGATCAATTTCATGAGAATCGCCAAGGGCCTGATGTTTCTTGCTGTCCTGCTGGGAATTGTCTTCTTGCTGTACATATGCAATTCATCGTTCGCAAACTTTTTGATGACAATGTCCTGTCGTTATTTGACCTTTGTGGAAAGCTCTAGTTCGATAGGAACCGATGCGGTGGGCAGTGGAGAAAGAATTGCAATAATCGGTTATGCCTTAAATTTGG
>VOFB01001974.1_pt1 | contig 18507 bp, 21 predicted proteins | sample 5384141 | NCBI WGS metagenome assembly VOFB01 (sample SAMN12384721, study PRJNA508395) | human gut metagenome | isolation source: healthy gut A | host: Homo sapiens | reverse complement strand
TCTTCGAAAACGGAGCTTTGGCAGAAGCAAGCCGCGTCGCGCTGGAGATCACCGCGACCTATGACGCCGACGGGAACGCTTCGACAACGGCCGACCGCATGGAAGTCGTCTACACCGTTCCCCTCACGGGCAAGGCCGGGGGTGAAATCGCCCGCAACGGCTACTACCGTGTGGCCGCCAACATCACGGGTCTCGTGGGGGCAGGATTGCCAAGTCAGCGTGTCGGTCGCCGAGTGGAAACACCCGTAACGCAGTCGGTCGATCTGGGCGCATAAACAACCTATTCATTAACCGCCGCCCGCACCTTTCGGGGCGCGGGCGGTTATCATAAATCCCGATGAAACAAACCATATTCATTTTGCTCGCCCTCGCTCTTTGCTGGGGCTGCATTACCGACCGCGAGCCGACCGCACGGTCGAAAGTGGCCGTAGAACTGACCGTCAGGTCCGCCCCCATGACAACGACGACCCGCGCGACCGACGAAACGACGATCCGCGACCTGAATTTCTACCTTATGGACAAAGCGGGCCGCGTAGTGGTATTCCGCTATCTCACCACGACGACGCTGCGCTTCGAATGCCCTCCGGGCGTCTACCTGATGCGCATTGCCGCCAACGTCGGCCGCAGTCTGGGTGAAAGTGCCGACCTTTCCCGATACATGGTAACATACCAGCAGGATTATGACACACTACCGATGTTTTACGAACAGGAAACGACGATCTCATGTTCGTCCGGCAGCGTAGTGCAGTTACCGCCGATAAACGTTAAACGCTTCGTGTCGAAAATCTCCTACAACCTCACCGCAAAACCTGCCGACATGGAACTCAAATCCGTGCAACTGCTCACCGTTCCCAGCACCGCGGCGCTCTTTGCAGGGAACGGCCCGGCATCCGGCAATCCCGACGACTACACCCACGGCCCGGAAATGCTCCTGACGGGACGGCAGGCCGCAGGCAGCTATTACATGCTGCCCAATCTTCAAGGCGTGAGGACCTCGATCACCGACCAGAAGCAGAAGAATGCCGACAATGCGCCCCCTTGTGCATCGTGGCTGCTTATCCGCGCCACGCGGGGCAGTAAGGTGCTGGCCTACTCGGTCTATCTGGGCGAAAACAATACGTCCGATTTCAACGTCCGGGCCAACTGCCATTACAGGCTCAATATAACCCTGCTGAACGACAACACCGCAGACACCCGAATCGCGGCATATACGGCTGCCGTGTACGACGATTTCGACGACGGCAATATCGGCGGCTACTGCGTGTACGACCCGGATTACAGCCTGCATGTCGATATGGTGAACGAAAACAGCTCGCTCGCTATCAGCGGGCGGCTGGAGGTGACACAAGGCGACAGCGACTATTTCGAATTTGACCGTACCGACTGCAATAACAGCTTCGACTTTGAAATCTATAACCCCAAAGGAGGTAATTACTTTTACCTCGATTACGGCCCGTCCGTTTTCACCAAAGACAATTCAACGCTGGCCTACCGCGTAACGTGACCGACGAATACGGATTCGCACAGTCTTACGATTTCAAACATACGATGGCAAATATAGTTTACGCCCATACTTCCGCAGGCGGGAGCGTCACGGCGACAGATGCCTATATCACCCAAACTGCGAACGAGGGCGGCGGCAAGCGCACCGCAGCGTTATGCCACGAGGACGGATGCCGACTGACCGCCGCAGCGACGGGGTCCTATGCTTTCGTGGGCTGGTACGCCGACGCCGCATATTCCCGGCTCCTTTCATCGTCGGAGAGCTACAATTATGTCCCCCGCGATTCGCATGCCGACATATATGCCCGTTTTCGGGTCATGGAAACACCCCTCGACAGTAAGGGAACGGCGAACTGCTACATAGCCCCGGCCCTCGACACCCGCTATTCGTTCGATGCGACGGTGCAGGGGCAACGGCAAGAAATACGACGAATATCTGGCCGCAGCAGCTTCACGGAGTTTCCGCCCGCGTGCTTTGGGAATCGGGGACATTGAGCGAAACGGTTGTCAAAGATGCGGCGTACTCAAACGGCCGTATATCCTTTTCGACGGGAGCCGTGCGGGGCAACGCCGTGATCGGGTTGTTCGACGCTGCGGGAAACTGCATCTGGTCGTGGCATATCTGGTCGGTCGATTACGACCCGGCAACAATGGCGCAGACCTATTCGTCCGGGGCTGTCTTTATGGACCGCAATATCGGAGCACTCACCACCGACTGCACGCAGCCCTCATCGCGCGGGCTTTACTACCAGTGGGGCCGCAAAGACCCTTTCCGCATCCGGCGACTTGTCAGGATATAAACAAACGCGCCGACGCCGTATATGCCGAGGGATTCGAATACGCTGTCAGCTATCCCCGAAACGCCGGGACTGAAAGCCCTTATGACAATATGACCGTGGAGTGGTCGATTGCTCACCCGACAACCTTTATGAGCGATGCCATGTACGAAGATTGGGAAGAGTGGACATCAGTAGCCGATTGGCTTTATAATCATCATCCGAATCTTTGGGGAACGTCACGACAAGCAACAACAATATTAGCAAGGTAAGCCTCAAATCAATTTATGACCCGTGCCCCGTTGGTTGGAAAGTCCCCAGCCCCGAAGATTTTGCCGGAATCGAGCGGGTAAGTCAGTCGTCGCCCTATTATGTAACGATTCATTACAACGGTAATCGCACCACGAATATCCCGACTGGAGGGACTTTCGTTGAAACACGCTTTATGAATAACGGACAGCTCGGACGGCTTTATACCAATGCGCCCTACAATATGCACTGGGGAACGTGGGCTTGTCGATATGGCGATATTTCCTGCACCTCGATTTTTTTCTCGACGGGTTCCGTACCATCATTTATCGGCACAACAGATTATTACCGCTATGCCGCAAATCCTATCCGCTGTATTCGGGAGTAGGCTTCCAAAGAATTACAACCATGAAAAAAAGACACATCATCACCTTAATGCTCTGCCTACTGGCTTTGTGGGGCAAGCCCCATCGGGTCGCAGCGCAGTTTTTCAGCGCCAAAGTAAACGCGTTGGCCGCACTCACCGCAACGGTGAACGTAGGAGTGGATGCCGCCGTCGCGGACAAGTGGACGTTAGACCTTTCCGCCTACTGGAATCCCGTAAACTCCGATTCGTTCAGTTGTCGGCTGTATGCCGCGCAGATCGGCACGAAACGCTGGCTTTACGAAGCGTTCGTGGGCCATTTCATCGGCAGCCAGCTAACCTATGGAAATTACCTGTACGGCGGTTCCCGACGCTACTACAAAGGCGGAATGGCCGGGCTGGGATTCAGCTATGGTTATGCTTGGCTGCTCTCGAAGCGTTGGAACGTCACGGCCGAAATCGGCATCGGGGTCTTTTACATGAAAGACACCCGCCGCGACCGCATCCCGCCCGAATACGAATCCATCTTCATACACCACTACAAGCGGTGGGTTGTAGGCCCCTCGCGGGCAGAGATCAGTTTTAACTACTTATTCTAAAAAGCAGCATGAAAAAACTTATTTATACCGTCGTCTGCATGATGCTTTTTTGCTGCGCCTGCTCGGATGCGGACATAGAGCTTAATCCGGCGACGCAGGCCAAACAGCAGCTTGCAATGACATTCCGCTGCGGGGCCATGTCCCCGACACGCGCCGCGACGAACGACACCCGCATCGACGACATCAATCTGTACTTGTTCCCCGTAAACGGCGGTCAGGCCCGGCACGTCTATATTGCTCCGGTGCGCCCCGTCGTGCTGGAACTGCCCAAAGGCGACTATACGCTTTACGCCATTGCCAACCTCGGACACGACGCGGGCGAGCGGACGCAGGATTTCGTTCGCTCGCTGCGCGTCGAACGGGAGCCTGCGGCCCTCGCGGATGCTCCCTTTCCCATGTCCGCGCAGCAGGCCGTCACCGTGCGCGGCGACACGCAGATCGCCGTATCTTTGGTTCGCGCCGTGGCAAAGGTCAATTTCAGCTACACCGTGGCTGCTGATTTCGCAAAGTCTTTTCATGTGAAGTCCGTGCAGTTTCGCAGCGCACCCCGTTCGGCGGCTCTCTTTGACTTCAGCCGCGCCGAGAGCAGCGAAGCCGTTGCCGACATGCCGCCCGTCGAAGCGTCGGCAACGGCCTATGCCGCGACCTGCTATTTATTGGAGAACAGGCAGGAGAGGTTGCAGGCATCGGCTCCCAGCAGCAGAAAGATCAAACCCGCGCCCCGGAACATGCCACCTACATAGCCATAGCGGGCGAAGCCGACGGAACGCAGGTTGTGTACCGCATCTATCTCGGAGAAAACAACACGACGGATTTCAATGTCGGCCGCAACCGGGTTTACAACATCGACGCCCGCATCCTCGGTCTGAACACCGTGGACTGGCGGGTATCGACGGCAGAACTCACCGTCACGCCATTTGCCGAAAACCATGCACCGGGGGAACCTGCGACAACCGAACTGCGGCTTACATCCACGAACAACCCCGAAAATGTCTATTACTTGTCCTATCATATCGACGCCGGGACGGGGATAGTCGCCATCGACGGCGTGAATCGGAACCCCGGTACGCCTTATCCGTTCTTTTCGGGCAACGGAACAGTAACGGCCGGTATCAGCTATACGCAGGCAGAGCCGGGCGACGTGCGGCTCCGTCTGACGGTTACGGACAAATACGGATTCAGCATGGAGCGTGTGCTGACAACGGTATTCAAAAACCCGGAACTGACGATAACCTATGCCCAGCAGGGAAATGAACTGACGGTTTATGACCGGGCATATATCGACTATACCGTGTCACAACCCGGTTACTCCGGGAACTACACCGTAAAAGTGGAAGGTGTTCCGTCCGTGTACTATGGTCGTTATGGCTCCGACGTTCCCCTGACGACATTCACCCAATACGGGAACGGCACAAATACATTACGGGTGAAGCCAAATATGCTTGGGCCGAACCCGCTGAAAATAACCGTAACCGACACCGACGGCCACAGCGCGGAGATCATCACATCGGTAATGGGTATTAAGACCACCGCCGACCTCCAACCGACATTCAGCACATCGGGGGGCTTGCTCTATGTTACCGTGGAATCTTCGCAGCCCGTAGTGGACGACCTGACCGTGAAAGTGACGGCCAATGCCGACATATATTCTTTCGGTGGGGCCGTGACAAAAAAGCAGTATATCGTAACGGTGAAGATTGAAGCCGACCATACGACAGGAAAAGGGTCTGTATCATTGAGCGGGTTAGGGAGTTACGCCACGTTCACAGTAACGTCTTATTCCGCGGAATTTAAGCGCACATCGGATAACGGATTGGTCGAATATAAATTGCAGTAGAAAATGAAAAGGATAATGAAAACTATTGCCGTATGCTTGGCCGCGTTGCTTTGCGGCTGTTCGATAACCGGGCATCTGGAGCGTCGCCAATACTGCGCCGACGTGTTGCACGTCAGCCGCGAACAGCGCGAACGCGAGCAGCAGACCTACCAGCCGCCCGCCTTGAAGATCGAATGGGACAGCAACCGTTTCTACCTCGTGCCGACCGAAGTACAGGAGAACGGCGAACGTATAATGGCAATGCAGATTCAGCAGGTAACCATACGCGCCAAAGCCCGAACGCTTCCCGAACGGCTGGGAAAGGTCATAATCGACTTCGTGATCGACATGCCCCGGCAGTTGCAGGGCGCATGCCGGAGCGTCATCGTAACCCCCTATCTGCACAAGTACGGCGAAGCGCATGCTTTGCAGGACATCACCATTCGGGGCGGGCTGTTTTCACGGGTGCAGCAGCGCGACTACTGGCAGTTCGGCAAGTATGTCCGGGCTTTCGCACCCGACAGCAGCGCCGAAGCCCGCGCTTTCGCCCGCTTCGTGAAATATCCCTATCCGGAGGGCGTGCGGCTCGACAGCGTGGCGGCCATCCCGGCCATATCTCGTACTACTATTCGCAGGAGGTCCCGACAGACGAAACGTCGAAAACGATGCTTGTAACCTTACAGGGCCGTGTCGTGGCCCTCGACGACAGCAGCTACACGCTGCCCCCGTCCGATACGCTGACCTATCACGTTTCGTCGATGCTCTCGTTCGTCGATACCACGACGCGCTACAAAATAAAGGTCATAAACAAGTACGCCACCGTGCAGGACCGCAACTACATTCAGTTTTTGGTGAACGACACCCGTGTACTCGACACCCTCGGCAGAAACACCGCACAGCTCGGTAAGATTCAGGCACGCATGGCCGGACTGATCGCCCAGCAGGAATTTTCGTCGATAGCGTCGTCCTGACGGCCACGGCATCCCCGGAGGGCAGTTTTACCCGTAACCGTGCTTTGGCACAAGGCCGCGCCCATGCCCTCAAACGCTACCTGCAGGAGCGCATCGGCCCCGAAGTCGATACGCTCGTCCGGGTGCGGTGGGTGGCCGAGGACTGGCCCGAACTGGCGGCCCGCATCCGTGGTGACGAAAGCCTGCCGCACCGCGCCGAAATGCTGGAGTTGATCGCCGCCGAGAAAGACCCCGACCGACGGGGAGCGGCTGATCCGCGAACGATACCCGGCGGATTATCGCTATCTTAAAGAAAGCGTCTATCCGTGGCTGCGGGCCGTGACATTGCGTTACGACCTGCGCAGGCAGGGAATGATAAAGCGACACCATTCACACCCGCGAGGTCGATACGGCTTATATGCGGGTGGACCTGCTGCAAAAGCGCAGGTATGCGAAAGCCCTTTACAACTTACTTGAATACCGCGACCGCAACACCGTCGTAACGCTCCTTTCGCTCGGCCATGACGCGCAGGCATTGGAAATCCTCGACGGGCTGGAGCAGTCCGCGACGACCGAATACCTCAAAGCCGTGGCGTGCTCCCGGCTCGGTCGCAAGGTAGAGGGCCGCGAACATTTCCTGACGGCCTGCGGCATGGACGAGCGGATGCAGTACCGCGGGAACCTCGACCCCGAAATAACCGAACTTTTAAAGTAATAAGCCATGAAGATAGGACTGGTAGACGTAGACGGCCACCACTTCCCGAACCTCGCCCTGATGAAACTTTCGGCATGACACAAAGCGCACGGCGACAGCGTGGAGTTTGCCGACCCCATGTTCGGGCAATACGACCGGGTGTATATGTCCAAAGTATTTACATTCACACCCGATTATCCGTACGGATTCCCCTGCGAGGTAATAAAGGGCGGAACTGGGTATCGGGACTATGCGACCGTGCCGCCCCCGGAGGTCGAACACACCTGCCCTGATTACGGGCTGTATAACTATCCTGCGGCAATAGGTTTTCTGACCCGCGGATGCGTGAATCGCTGCCCGTGGTGCGTGGTTCCCCGAAAAGAGGGCGCATTGCGGGAAACGCTGACATAGAAGAATTTCTGGACGGACGCCGCAATGCCGTACTGCTCGACAACAACGTACTTGCGTCCGGGTGGGGACTGGAGCAGATCGAGAAGATTATCCGGTTAGGGGTGCGCGTAGACTTCAATCAGGGGACTTGATGCCCGGCAGATCGCCGGAATCCCCCAATCGCCGAACTGCTCTCGCGGGTGAAATGGATGCGTTATATCCGCATGGCTTACGACAGCACCGCCGTCCGCGACGATGTGCGCAAGGCCATAGAACGGCTGAAAAAAATGCGGTATGAAGCCCGCAAAGATGTTTTTCTATGTGCTGGTCCGGGAGGTGGACGACGCGCTGGCCCGCATCGAAGAACTGGACGCGCTGGGATGTCAGCCCTTTGCACAGCCGTACCGCGATTTTGAGAATAAGATACGCCCGACACCCGAACAGCGGCGACTGGCCCGCTGGTGCAACCATAAACCGACGTTTCACACCGTGAACTACAAAAACTACAAAGAATAACGCTATGAAAAGGAAATCATTCGTAAGCATTTTAATCGTGCTGCTGGCCCTGTTCAGCCTGACCCGCTGCAAGCTGGCAGAGGTCGAAACAATCGACGAAATACCGTGCCCCGGGTGGGAATAGACACGGTGATAATCCCCGGCTGGGACAATCAGCCTGATGACTAAAACAAATGTCCAGCCTTTCAGGGCTGGACATTTGTTATTTGAACGGATTAAGTTTTGCATCGTGTGCTTTTTTTTCGATCAAATTCTGCCTTTCTTTTTCGAGAATTGATAACACATTTGGCTTGATGTTGGCATTGCGTTTTTTGCATTCCTCTTTTAAGAGGTTAATTCTTGTTTTGACTTCTGAAACAAGAAATTTAATATCCTCTTTACTCGTTCTTTCCATTCATCGCTTAGTGGGATGCGTGTATATTCTGTTATAATGGTTAAGGTTAATCCATTTGCATTTGCACTTCCCTTTATAGGAGCATAGTGTGTATCGGTAGGAGCATTGAAAAAGAAAGTATAATCACCTTGCATTTTGAATTTATAATCGACTGCGACAAAATCATAAAACTCATGGATTGCACCAATTCGTAATTCTGGTCGTAACGCTTCTCGCGAAATGGGCATAAGATAACTAATTGGCTCAACATCTTCTGTTGTAAACTCCGTGTCGCAGATAATGCTATATTGTTGTTCTATTCTGTCCGCGATCTTTTGCAAGTCGCAATTTAATAGCTCATTATCTGTTATTTTGTTAAGTTCGGATGCGATTTTCTTATCGCTTTCATCGAATCGGGTTTGAATGGGAGTATTGTTGAAGAGATACATAATAGGAATGGGTTAGTGTTTCACAAATGTATGAATAATTATTTTTTAAGCTAAAAAGTTTTATTGATTGTTGTGAGAGTATAATTTCTCTGCATATAATCCATAGGTATGTGATTGTTGTCTGAATTTATATACATCAAATTTCTTTTCTTTTGCTATATTGATTATAGTATCTATGTTACCGTCAAATTTGCATCCTAAATACACTCTATTAATCAAGTTACGCATTTGTAATTTTACCGGTTCGTCTAAATTCAGATAGGGATTAGGAGTTTGCCGCAGTATCAGACGATACTCCTTTTCATGTTCCCACCACTTCGCTTTTTGTCAATAGAAAACCGTTGATTTCGTTCTGGGCTTTTTTGGATGGGGTGTTATCAATCCGGGTGTCTGATAGTCAAATGGTACTATATTGATAAGATTTAAATCTGGAAGTTTATTTTTGTATACAACCTTTCTGAATGAGAGGTAACTATTGATTTTATCGTGAAAATGGTTAATTAAAGAGGTATAAATGTCTTTCATATTGACACCTATACACATGCCTTTGTGCTCGTTGTAATAACTCCACATCAAAAAGGTGGTAGCAGTTTCACTTAAACTACAAATTCCGAAATATTTGGTGAGTTCATTTAAGTCAAAGGACACACTAAATTCCGGGTATTTTCCCTGACATTCGTGCGAAAGGTAACAATCGTAAGGGTCATTCAGAAAGCCTGTTCGCCTGAACCATAATTCTTCTTTTTGCAGCATGGATAAACCACCAGTGGTATCAATGTACTTATATAGAATAGCAGGATGTTGGTCTTTATTGGTCATAGTAGATTCTTGCGCTTTAAATCGTTGATAAAGATACAAAAAATGCTATTTACCATTAAGATATTTTCACTACCTTAATGGAAAATTTGAACGATATGTTTGACTTGAATAACCTTATCGGTCGTCTCCGGCGAATTGAAAATGATCCTGCAGCTCAATTCGAAGATATTGAAGATGCGTTTAATGATATGATAGGGCAGCCGATTGTTGCGCCAACTATAACCATGCCTGCCGGGATATTGGTATTACGCGCTCGTCAGGTAAAATCATTTAATGAAGTTCAGAGTGAAGAACAAATCAGCTATTTGCCGCAGCAACTTTGTGAAAAATTCGGACGGGCGAATATGCCGGATAATCCCTTATTCTATGGTGTTCTTGTAAATCGAGATAACGAAGAAAAATCCGCGTCTAACAAATAGTATTATACTGTCGCTATTTGAAGCCTGTCCCTTTTTTCGAGGACCGATGATAGATGAAGAATATCGTGCTGTTGTCGGATGTTGGGAATCATATAAACCACTTGACGGATTGACGATTATAAATCCAGATTTACGTGAAAACAGGTCCGGGATTAATCGTCAGGTAGCGAATGGACTTTCGAATTTCTTGGCAGAAATTGAAGAATTGCGTAGGGCTGGAGCGGATTTCTATTCTGATGACGAAATAATAAATTTTCAACGATATATGCACCATAAATTTACAGATAACGTTAATGCAGACAGAGAGTACTGGATTCCCGCAAAATTTACGTTTGATGTGTTAGTGCAACCCATTATTGACGGAATATTTTACGAGAGTTCACAAGGACGTGTAGACGATCGACTGAAGGATTGTATTAGTGTTGCGCTTAAACCGCAATCAGTAGATACGAAATTGCATTTTCTTGGGGTCTATGATGTTCTGATAAAAATGATGGGGAGAAAGTTACGATTTCTGCACCTATATTTCGGAACCTTTAATTGTATAAATTACATGGCCTTTACCTGAATAATGTCGTCCCAACTGGTCGTATATCGTTGGGAAAGGTGTTCGCGGTTCATGCGGTAGGGCGGTGTCGCGCCCTGCGTGGCGAGGCTTATCTTGTTTCGGCCGTAGGTCTTGTTCAAGGCGTCCATGACCGCCATGATCCGCGTATGTTTGTCCCGGTCAATCGGGTCGAACATATTGATTTGTACTCCTTCGTTCGACCGAATATCCGAAAGAACCACGCCCGCACGTTTGTAGCCGTAGCCTTTGGAGTACAAGTCCCGCAGTATCTTTGCCCGCATATTTTACCAATTCGATGGTGCTGTCTGTCGGGTTGGGCAGTTTCAGCAGCGCATTTTCATAGCTTTGCGGCTTGTCGGGGCGGTGGCGGTTCGTCAGGATGAACACCGGATTTCCCCGCAGACGGATTGCTGCTTGCGCAGCTTTTCGGCGCTGGTGGCGGTGAAAAGCGAGATATTACGGTGCAGTTCGCCGTAATCGGAAACGTCGTTGTGAAATGTTCGGGAGGTGCGTATCTGCTGCTTGGGCTGCGGCATATCATCAAACCCTATACAAGCTTCGCCCCGCAGCTCTTTCCACATGCGCAGAGCCGTAATGCCGCCCATGTTCAGGCGCACCCACTCCGGGGATAACTGCGTGAAGTCGTATGCCGTGGCGACGTTCGCGGCCAGCAGCTTCTTTTCGAAGCGTCTCCCGATGCCCCATACGTCGCCGATAGGGAACCGCCGCAGTACTTTTCTATATCTTCCGGGCGGTGCATGTAGCAGCAGCCCGCCAGCTTCGGATATTGCTTGCACAACTTACTGGCGATCTTCGCCAGCGTTTTGGTCGGAGCGATACCCAAGCTGATCGGGATGCCCGTATTCTTTTTCACTCGTTGCACGATCTCCAGCCCGAAGTCCCGCAGCGTGGCCGGGTCGATGCCCGTGAAATCCATGAAACTTTCGTCAATGGAATAGACCTCGGTAGCGGGGAGTACGATTTAAGGGTATTCATAACCCGCGTACTCATATCCCCGTAGAGTTCCAGATTGGAAGAAAAGACAGCGACATTATTTTGCCGGAGAAATGCAGCCTGCTGAAAATAGGCATCGCCCATCTTCAAACCGAGCGCTTTTGCTTCATCGCTGCGGGCAATGATGCACCCGTCATTATTCGACAATACGACAACAGGCCGCCCGTTTAGATCGGGGGCGAACATTCGTTCGCAGGATGCGTAGAAATTATTGCAGTCCGCAAGGCCGTACATTATTTTTTGACTTTCTTTATTACATACCGGACAACGCCCCACACACGGAAGTCGCAGTCCGTAGTGACCTCGATAGGCTTGTACTTTTCATTGGCAGGGACAAGCCAAACCTGCGCCCCTTTAAACCGGATCGTTTTCAGCGTAAATTCCCCGTCGATAAAGGACACCACGACATCCCCATCGAGCGGATCGGCGGACTTATCGACCGCCAGCAAATCGCCCTCCTCGATATGCGCGTCTTTCATGCTGTCCCCGACAACACGTGCGAAAAATGTAGCGTTCGGATTCGGGGCTACCAATTTATTCAGATCAAGCGGTTGTTCGATGCTGTCGTCCGCAGGGGAGGGGAACCCTGCGTGTACGCCGCTATCCATCAGAGGAACCTCCAACGGTGCAGTAAGGTCCGGTTTAAACCATTCCAATCTTATGTTTTCATTCATAGTCGAAGCAAATGTATATAGATTTTATATTCTAAACAAGCCAGAATATAACGAAAAAAGCCGCCCTGAAATTGCAGGACGGCTATTCGTTTGAGTGTTTGCTATTTCGGTTTGCGGGTGATTGTATGCTTTACTTTCAGCACGACAAGGTTGCACTCGATTGTCGTTTCGACTGCGTGGTTTCAAAAGTATCGTCCAGCAAATCGCTGATGATACGGCTGCCTTTCTCGGCAAGCCGCTCTTGCAGATGCGGGTCGTTAGGTTCTTGCAACGCCGACATCGTGCGAGACAGTTCTTTCACCTTTGCAAAGGTTTCGATAATTCCGATTGTCGTCTGTGTGGCAACAGGCGATTTCAGGATTGTCGCCAGCATATAAAGTCCCTTTTCGGTAAAGGCTTTGGGGGCATAGCGGACCTTTGCGGATTTTGTGGTCGAAATTTTCGACCGCAAATCTTCCCATTCTGACGGGGTAAGCTGGAGAATGTACCCGTCCGGGAATTTGTCGGGGTTGTTCTTGATCGCTTCGTTTACGCGCTTCGTTTCGACGCCGTAAAGGGCTGCTACGTCGCTGTCGAGAATCACCTGACGACCCTGAACAACGATGATTTTGTCTTTGATTGCTGTCTGAACTGCATCCATAATATAGTAGTTTATTGGTAAAGAGTTTGTAATGTTTGCGTTGCCGTGTTCAAAACGTTAATGTCTTTGATGATCTTTTCGGGAAGAACGCGGGCGTAGTGCTGCGTCATTTTCATATTCGCATGTCCCATTGTCTTGGCGATGGTGGCAATAGGAACGCCGAAAGACATGGCGGTAGTGGCATAGGTATGCCGGGCCATGTGGAAAGTCATATTCTTTTTGATGCCGCAACTACTTGCAATTTGCTTCAAGTAGGCGTTTACGTGCTGATGCGGGGAACGAGGTAGTACGTAGCTGTCATTCTGATTCTCGTATTTCTTAATTATGGATTTCGCAATATCCATAACCGGGATGATCGACGGAATATTTGTTTTCTGACGGGTAATTTTAATCCACATATCCCCGTTTTCAGCAAGCGTAATGTTTTTCACGTTTTAGGTTCATGGCATCGACAAAAGCTAAGCCCGTAAAACAGCTGAATACGAATAGGTCTTTTGTCGTTTCCAAACTTCGCAATGAAAATTTCTTTTGGATGATTAATTTAAGTTCATCGACCGTCAGGAAATTCGGGTCCACAGGGTCAAACTTAATTTTGTAATCGCTGAACGGGTCCTTTTTCAAAAGACCTTTCTTGATGCAGATTTTTGTAACATGTTTGAATACCTGCATGATTTTTTGAACTTGATTGTTTGAAACCTTATACGTAGTGAATAGATAGTCTGAAAAATCATCGACGAAAGAACCGTCGATCTCCGCGGCGTACATATCCGAACGGTGATGTTTTACCTTGATGAAATCCGCCACCCGGTTATATACAAGGGTAATACGTTTGTAGGTCGAAAGAGAACGGCATTTGCCGATCATATCCTTTTGATGTTGCTTGTACTCTTGGAAAACGCTTAATAGGGTAGTGCTGGAATCATCAATCCCTAAAAAAGCATTTTTAACTTGCTCGGCAGACAGCACAGGACCGCGCAGAAACATTTCCTGATAGGTAGTTCTGATTCTTGCTTCGATATTGCGCAGTTGGCTATTTAGGAACTTGCTCCCTTTCCATTGATTTTCTTTGTTTTGCTGTCCCATTCCGTAGTTTGCGGGTCAATTTCCAACTGCGTGAAGAATTGTGTCGTCTGCTTATTGACAGTAATACGCCCCATAATGGGCAATAATCCGCTCTTTTTCTGTTGCTTTTTTACATAAAAAAGCACGCTAAATGTGTTTTTCATGGTTACTTTTTTTGGTTACAAAATTAGTCTAATTGTGCCTTAAAACTCTGACAATCAGCGGACAACTGACGGACTTTTCAAGAATTCGTAACCAAAATCGGGGAAAATTCGTAACCAAAAATATTTTTGGGTTTTGGTTACGAATTAGTAACGATTTTTTGTCGCAGTTTGGCATTCTGCTGTCGTAACCGCAAAAGAAAAAAGCCTTATAGTAGACAACTATAAGGCTTTTACCCCTCAGGGGCTTTTAGAACCCTGGACCCCAACATTAAGAGTGTCGTGCTCTACCAACTGAGCTAAAGAGGCATCAATCGTTATCCGATTGCGAGTGCAAAATTAGTGATAATTTTATTATTGCAAAAAAATCCTGAAAAATTTTCAGGATTTTTTTTCGCATATCCGCAGACGGACCTGATGCAGATGCGTTTTCGGGTCGTTTCGATTATTCCAGTTTCAAACCGTCGCTGTTCCATTCGCCTGCGGCGTCGGGATAAATGAAAGGGCGGGTGTCGTCGAACTTCTTCATATTCAGATAACTTTCGTAGAGATTGATGCCGTTGGCCGATTTCGTCGCCAGCGAGAAGGCGACTACCGACGGATGGCGCTTCGAGGTGTGGTAGCTGTCTTTCAGCCCGTTCGACGTAGGCGCCCTGCCAAGCGGGATCGTTCGACGGATTGCCCCCGATGCGACGCGATTCGCCGCTGCTGCGGGTGTCGATCGGAGCCTGCGGGATCACGTACATCCCCATCGTGTCGCAAACAGCATACAGCGTCGGCGACACGGGCCCCGGCAGGAGCCTGAGGGTGTTGAATCCCTGCTCACGGAGCTTGGCTATCTCCTCCGCCGGGAACTGGGGCGGAACCTCGCGCGTGCGGAGTGCGACGGGATTGCCGTTTACCGCCAGCAGTCCGTTGTGCAGTTCGACGGTGCGGAATCCGAGCGGCAGTTCGATGTATTCCATGTAGCGGCCTTCGTGCTGGGTTTTTACGCGCAGCGTGTATTGCGTCGGCCGGCCGGGGTTCCACAACATGCTGTCCGGAATGCGGGCCAGAAAACGCACGGTGTCCTCGCGGCGCATGTCGAGCGTGACGTCCTTGTATCCGATGGCGGCATTGGAGCCTGCCGGAGTGAGCAGTTCATAGTGGATGCGCGAAGTGCGCGGATTGAGGGACTCGGTTTTAACGACGAGGGCGATTTCAGCCATGACCTTGTCGTTCTCCTCGCTGCTGCGCCACGATTTGGTCAGTACGTCGCGTACGCGCAGCGTGGGCTGGCTCATGACCCATGCGGGACCTATTGCCGGGGCCGGATCGCTTTTCCAGCTTTCGAGACGCGCCACCTGCGACGGAGCGCTGACGACGATTTCCAGCGTGTTGCGGCCCTCCTGCGCATGGCGCGTGAGGTTGAATTCCGCCGGAGCGCTGCAGTCGCTGTCATAGGCCACGGCTTTTGCCGTTCACGCGCACTTCGTAATCAGCCGAAGCCCATCCCAAATGGAAGAATACCTGCCGGTTGGCCCATGCGAACGGTACGGTGAACTCGGTCGAGAAAACGTTGTCTTTTTGCGTCCAGTCCGCCAGACGGGTGAAGTAACGGGTGTCGCCCGCAGAGGCTGCGGCCGCTTCCTGCGCCGTGGGGTAGGCGATCACTTCGCCGCGCGGCAACTCGCGGCCGTAGGTCGGAATATACCCTGCGCCGCCAGCGTGCAGCACGAGAAGAGTGCTATGATCGAAAGAATACTCCTCATATATTCGCTTTTTAACCTTCATTTTCGCCGCCCGGCGAAACGAGCGATACATTTCAGCATGGCATGATGGGGATTATGAGTTTGACGGTATAAACGGCCGGATCGGAATCGTCGATAGCGAGCGTATAGTTGTCCTGGTAAATCAATGCCAGCCGTTTTTTGACGTTTTCGAGTCCGATGCCCGTAGTACCCGACCGGGATTTTTCGTGACGGCTGTTGCTGATGACGGCCGTTACCGCATCATCCCGGTAGCCGATTCGGATCTGGATGAACGAGGCGTGGTTATAACTTACTCCGTGCTTGAACGCGTTTTCGACGAATACGATCAGCAGCAGGGGCGGGATGGCCACTTTATTCGGGATCGAGTCCGGATAGTCGAAACGGATGTCGATGCTGCTGTCGTAGCGGATGCGCATCAACTCGATGTAGTTCTCGATGAATTGGATGTCTTTTTTGAGCGATATGGTTTCGCTGCCCGATTCGTAGAGAACGTACCGCATCATCTTGGACAGTTCGATAACAGCGCTTTTCGCATATTCGGTATCTATGTCGATCAGGGCGTGAATATTGTTGAGCGTATTCATGAAGAAATGGGGATTGATCTGGTATCGCAGATAATCCATTTCCGCCTGCAGGTTCTGACGTTTGAGCTCCTCCATCTGTTGTTCGTCGCGCAGGGAGCGGTACAGCAGTTTGATACCCATGTTCAGACCCGTCATGAAGAATCCCAGCAGGATGTTCCAGTAGATCGCCAGATCGGTGAACGACGCTTTGCCATTCAGAATGTAAGGCTCGGAGTCGTACGGAACGTATTTTTCATAGATGGCCACCAGCGAAAAGACCGCTGTAATGGTCAGCAGGTTAACGATCAGATACCATACGTAACGATGTTTTCGCAACAACAGCCTGGGGGCGATCAGGCTGTTGTGAATGATGAAAATAAGCAGATAGGGCGCGATTTTGAGCCAGGCGATCAGGATATTCTCCAGGCTGATTTGTACCTCCGAGAGCATTTCCGAGTTGAGCACGGGTACCAGGATTATCACCGTCCATACCAACAGGTACAGAAGGTTTTCTCCGATCATTTGTTTGCTGCTGAATTTCATGTTGGCAAATATACGAATAAGCCGTAGGCAAAAGCAAATTTATTTGTATTTTGTCGGGGCAAAGTATCTAAAACGGAGCCGATGTACGAAAAAACGATTACGGCCTGAATCGGGCCGTAATCGTTTCGGTCGGAAAGTTGCGTCGAACTTGTGTGGAACGGCGGTCCTTGCCCGTAGTCTTCGGCCTATTTTTCCAGCAGGGCCGTGTTGTACAGGTAGCGCTTGATGCTGCGCTTGGGTGTCTTTTCGAATTCGGTCGGATAGACCGTGATGCTTGCGACCTGTTCGTAGGATGCCAACAGCTTGTTGAGCTCCTTGAGGTTGTTTTCCATGATTCGGGGCAGTTCCTCTTTATCGATCCCTTCGAGCTCCGCCTGTTCGAAGTCGGGTACGACCAGTGCCGTCAAACGACCGTTGTGCTCCAGAACCAGCGATTCCTGGACCATGTACATGTTGTTGAGTTTGTCTTCGATCTCTTCGGGATAAATGTTCTGTCCGCTCCCCGTGAGTATCATGGTTTTCGATCGGCCGCGGATGTAAAGCGTGCCGTCCGGGTCCATCGTGGCGATGTCGCCCGTATGGAGCCACCCTTTTTCGTCCAGAACCTTCCGGGTTTCCTCCTCGTTCTTGTAGTAACCCATCATGACGTGCTCGCCGTGCACCAGGATTTCGCCCGCGACGTGTTCGGGATCGGGCGAGTCGATCTTCACCTGAAGGAATTCCGAAAGGAAACGCCCGCAGGAACCGGCCTTGAATTCGTTGTCGGGAGTGAAGCTGATGAGCGGGGCGCATTCGGTCATGCCGTATCCAATGGTAATCGGGAATTTGATGCTCATCAGAAAAGCCTCGGTTTCCATGTTCATCGGTGCACCGCCCACGATGAAGATGTTCACCTCTCCGCCGAACGATTCCATCATCTTCTTGCGGATTACCGAGCGCAAGGCGGTATTCAGCAGCGGAATCTTCATAGCGATGCTCATCGGACCCTTTTCGAGCAGCGGCAGTACTTGTTTGCGATAGACTTTCTCGAGAATCAGGGGTACGCAGCAGATGATCGTGGGGCGCACGACCTGCATGGCTTCGATCAGGATTTTCGGAGTGGGAATTTTGCCCAGCAGGGTGATGTGGCCTCCGACGGCCAGCGGCGCGAGAAAGTCGAATGCGCAGCCGTAGGCGTGTGCCAGAGGCAGGAACGAGAGCGTGCGTCCGCCGCGCTGGAAATAGTTCGTGCCGGTTTGGGTGTTTATGGCTCCTCGGGCGAAGAGCACGTTGCCCGTCAGGTTATTGACCGAGAGCATGACGCCTTTCGAATATCCGGTCGTTCCCGAGGTGTAGTTGAGCAGGATCATCCGGTCGTTGGGAATCTTGTGAAAGCGGATATGCTCCGGTCCGAACCCTTTCGGATAGGCTTTGCGGAAGTGATTTTCGCGGTTCTTCTGGAAATCCGTCAGCTTCTTCGGATCCCGGCGCTCGTAGATCGCGTTCAGGTCCGTGAGCGAGAAGACGGCTTCGACTTTCCGGATCTGGTCGGCTTCGATCGCGTCCCAGAACGTGTCGCCCAGGAAAAGCAGTCGGCTTTCCGAATGGTTGATGATGTGGATCACGTCGTTGGCA
>VOFB01001472.1_pt1 | contig 18532 bp, 25 predicted proteins | sample 5384141 | NCBI WGS metagenome assembly VOFB01 (sample SAMN12384721, study PRJNA508395) | human gut metagenome | isolation source: healthy gut A | host: Homo sapiens | reverse complement strand
CCCGAATGGCTGGCGGAAAGCTGCCATTGGACTGAACTGCCCCGTGGTGCCCGATGTGACGCCCTACAAAAAACGCAAGGTGCGCATCCTCAACGGCGCGCACACAGGCTTTGTGCTTGGGGCGTATCTGGCCGGGTACGACATTGTACGCGACTGCATGCAGGACGATGTGATCCTGGGCTTCATGAACCGCATGCTTCACGAGGAAGTCATCCCCACGCTGCCGCTGGACAGGCAGGATCTGGAAGCCTTCGCGGCCGCCGTGCAGGACCGCTTCAACAACCCGTTCATCAACCACGAGCTGATGAGCATCACGCTGAACTCCACCTCCAAGTGGCGCGCGCGCAATATGCCCAGCCTGCTGGAATATGCACAAACGGCCGGAAAGCTGCCCCCGTGCCTTGCGATGAGCTTCGCCGCATACATCGCTTTCTATTCCAGCGATATCCAGGCCCTGACGGAACAGGGGCTTGTATGCCGCCGGCCGAAGGGCAACGAATACACCGTCAGCGATGACCGCTGGGTGCTGGAATTTATTACAGCCGCCGCGGCGTTTCGGACGAAACGCTGGTGCATGACGTGATGACGAACGAAAAAAATGTGGGGACAGGACCTGACGCTGGTGCCCGGCTTTGAGCAGGCCGCTGCGGAAAACCTGCGCCGCATCCGTACCGAAGGCGCCCGCGCGGCTTTCGCCGCGTGCCTGGCCCGTCCCGCAGTGTAAAGGAGGAGGCCCGATATGCCGCAATGCATCCGCATCCACCGGCCGACAACGTAGCCGTCGCGCTGTGCCCCATCCCCGCCGGGACGCGGCTCTCCCTTGAGGGCCGCGCCGTCCAAGTGCGGGAGGACATCCGCAGGGGACACAAAGCTGGCGCTCGCCCAGATTGCCGCGGGCGAAAACATCATCAAATACGGATATCCCATCGGGCACGCCGCTTCGGATATCCCGCCCGGCGCATGGGTGCACACCACAATGTGCGCACGAACCTGTCCGGCGAGGTGGAGTACACCTATGCGCCGGACGTGCGACCCCTGTCCCCCGTGCCGCCCGAAACATTCCAAGGTTACCGCCGGGCGGACGGGCGCAGGCGTCCGCAACGAACGGATCATTCCCACCGTCGGCTGCGTGAACGACTGCGCCAAGGCCTTGGCCGCGGAGAACCAGACCTTGTCTCCGGTTCCATCGACGGGCTGTATGCATTTCCCCATCCCTTCGGTTGTTCCCAGACCGGAGCCGACCACGCCCAAACGCGCCGCCTTCTGGCCGCGCTGGCGCGCCATCCCAATGCAGGCGGCGTGCTGGTACTGTCACTGGGGTGCGAAAATCTGACCCATGAACAATTTGCAGAAGAACTCGGCCCCCTATGACCCCGCGCGGGTGAAATTTCTCACCTGTCAGGATGTGGAAGACGAGATGGAGGCGGGCGGCGCGCTGCTGGCGGAACTGGCGGCCCACGCCGGACAGGCCCGGCGCGAGGCCGCGCCTGTTTGTGAGCTTGTGGTGGGCATGAAATGCGGCGGCAGCGACGGCCTTTCCGGCATCACCGCAAACCCGGCGGTGGGCCGGTTCAGCGATATGCTGTGTGCACGGGGCGGCAGCACCATCCTCACCGAGGTGCCGGAAATGTTCGGCGCGGAGGGCATGCTGCTGGGCCGCTGCCAAAGCCGGGCCGTCTTCGATAAAGCCGCGTCCATGCTGAATGGATTTAAGGAATATTTTCTGGCCCACGGAGAAACCGTGTACGAAAACCCAAGCCCGGGCAACAAGGAGGGCGGGATCACCACTTTGGAGGAGAAATCCTGCGGGTGCGTGCAAAAAAGGCGGCAGCGCGCCCATTGTTGACGTGGTCGGTTATGGCGAGCAGGTACACGCCGGGGACTGAACCTGCTGAACGGTCCGGGCAACGACCTTGTCTCGGCTACGGCGCTCACGGCGGCGGGCGCACAGCTGGTGCTGTTCACCACAGGCCGCGGCACGCCCTTTCGGCGCGCCCGCCCCACGCTGAAAATCGCCACCAACACGCCGCTTGCGGAAAAGAAAAAAAGGCTGGATCGACTTCAACGCGGGCACGATAGCCGACGGTTCGCAGAGCATCGGGGAAGCGGGCGCGGCGCTGTACGCGCTGGTGCTGGACGTCGCCTCCGGGGAAACAGACCCGCACCGAGCAGAAAGGATACCGAGATCTCTATTTTTAAGGACGGCGTGGTGCTGTAAGCGGCGTTCATGCGTTTTGCGGAATGGACAGCACACAGAGTGCTGCAACAGGCTTCCGTATAAAACCCGCAAAAAAGCTCCGTACAGCAATATTGGTGTAGGCAACGACTTCACCCGCTTCAAAGTGAATTCAAAATTTATTTTACCCGATAAAGCACGGCAGCCCTTTGGAACATTGCTCCGAGGGGCTGCCGTGCTTCTTTATCCTTCTGTGTCCGGTTTTCTGCAGATGCAGAGCAGCTTGTCGAAAAAAGCTGCCTGCGAACAGGGCCTTTGGCCCCGTTCGCCGCGCACGGCGGTCTTCGGCGGTCGCTTCGCTCTACACATGCCTCGGCACTGGCCCTGCGGGGGCGTCTGCGCGCTAAGAGCCGCGCTTTCAGCGCGGTTGTCCGCAAGGGGGCACCGCTCCGACACGCGCCTGCGGGCGCAGTCACCACCCCTTTTTTGCGGCATTCGCCGCGTGGCCTGCACTTTGCCGCGCAAAGATGCATGACTTTGCCACCGCCAGCTTTTCCCCGGACGCTTCTTTTTACTTCTTTGCCTTTTTTTCAACAGTCTGTTCCGCAGATGCGGATTTCAATTGGCTTTCTCTCTCCATCTAAAATTTCTGAACACAACAAGATTCGATTTTTCAATTGGCAGTCTGCCGCCTTTTACTTCATCGTTCTACAGCAATTCACATCACTTTGTCTCACGGGCGACCACCAGAATACGGCCATTGTCCCTCTGGTTGTCGCAGGTGCTTAACGTCAAAAGCTGTTCGCCCCACTGCGCACCGGCGCCGCCGCAATAAAGCGATTCCTGTTCCAGCATTTCAACAAAAGCTTCGAATGCCTCCTGTGTCTGCGGTTGTTTGTAATATTGCTCTACATTCTCCGGCGTCAGTTCTATATGAAGCACCGCCATCAATGCATATCGCCGCACACCGTCCGCAAAGGACAGTTCAAAGGATGAGTGCTCCAGGCCATACTCTTTTTTCCAGATAAAAACGCAGCGGTGCGAACATACTCCCGTCTTTCATATTATGTCCGTGGATGATAAGGTTCCTGCTGTCCGCCGGGCTGCTGCGCACATCCAAAAACGGCGTGCCCGCCAAAGAGTACTGTTCTTCAAAATCTCTGCGCAGATAATATTCCGGCTGCTGCGGCGTATACATCACGGATAATCCAGCCCCGTATCCGCACTGTACAGCCAGGCCAGGCAGTCTCTGTTTTGGGCCTGCAGCGTCTCTACGCCTTTCTGCCACACCTCGCCCCGTTCTTCCTCCGGCTGCGGCGCGGGCGGCACGAACGGCCTGCGCCAGCTTTTCAAACGTCTGCTGCGCGGCCCGCATCTGTCCCCAATACGACGTAAGCCACGCGGTACTGCACACCGCCAGGCCCAGCAGCGCCCCAACCAGCAGAATCTCATACCATCTCCAGCGGGCATGCTTTTCTTTTTCATTGTCATATCTCCTCTGCTCTCCGAGGCATCCGGCGGCACTTACTGTACTGAATGCTTCCAAACGGGCCCTCCATGCATTGTGGTCCCCGATACCGCCACTACAATGATATCTGCTTTTTGTTCAAAGTACAACCTTTCCCTTGCGGGAAAACGAGGCTGCAAATCACTGTTTTCAGAATGTGCGGCATTCCTGCGAAAGCTGGCATAACGTTTTCCCCTGTCTTTACGGCAAACCGTGCCCCCCAATACTGCTGCGCACAAAAGCAAAGGATCACTTCAAATCCTTTCTGTTTCCATACCCCACGCCTCAAATTTATCCTAAGGCAACACCGCACAATTCTAAGAGTCGAATCGCGCCGGCAGGTTTTTTAGCAGGTTAAACAAAAAGCGCAGCGAATACTTTGTGTATTCGCGAGCATTTTTGTGACAGTTGCCGGAAAATCTGCAAGCGAGACGGCCCTTAAGGCATCAGCCGTGAATGCGGTGTTGCTGCCTAATAAAACGAACGGCGCTCCCCGCGGAACCGGCCGTTCTTTGACATACTTATTTATACAGCGGACCGTAGAACTTGCACGCGGCGTAATCCGCGGCCTGTGTGTCCTGTGTGCCAAAGCTTGCCCAGGCATGAGGGCGATACACCTTTTCCTGCGGCACGTTGTGCATGGTCACCGGGATGCGCAGCATGCTGGCCAGCGTGATCAGGTCTGCGCCCACATGACCGTACACCGTCACGCCGTGATTCGCGCCCCAGTTCGCCATCACGCTGTACACGTCCTTAAACGCGCCCTCTCCCGTCAGGCGCGGTGCGAACCAAGTCGTGGGCCAGGTGCGGTCTGTACGCACATCAATGGTATCGTGCACCTCGTCCGGCAGATTGGCCGTCCAGCCCTCGGCGATCTGCAGCACCGGCCGACGCCGTCCACGATGTTGTAGCGCAGCATGGTGACAGGCATCTCCGCCTTGCAGCGGAAATGGCTGGAGAAGCCGCCGCCGCGGAAATACTCGTAATTCGCGCGGCACCAGTCCGTTGCGTCCGTACAGGCCTTGATGTCCTCGTCTTTCATCTCCCAGAAGGGCTTCATCACATTATCGCCCGCCTCGTTCCGGCACGCGCCGCTGCCGTCCAGGGCTGTCGCGCCCGAGTTGATGAGGTGGATGAATCCGTCCTTTGCCACTCCCTCCGGCCGCCGGCCTGTCACACGCTCGCAGGCCTCCGGGGCTCCAATAGGTACGCACGTCATGGAAGCAGGGCGCGGTGTTGGGAGACCAGCGTGCCCAGCAGCATGGACACACCGTTGCAGGTGTCGTTCTCCGTTGCAAAAGGGCGTGGGCATTTTCGGGCCGTTCCAGTCGAAAGTGCCGGCCAGGATGGCCTCGGAAAAATCCGCGTTGGGCAGCCAGTCTGTCCACTGGCGCTGCCCCTGGAAGCCGCCTGCCACCGCGTTGCGGCCCAGCGCTTCCTCGTGCCAGCCCAGCTCGTCCAGCTTGGGGTTGCTGTAGAGGATATCCCGGATGACTAAGGTCATCTTGGTGATGAACTCCCAGTCCTTATCCGGGGGCACCACCTTGGACCTGGTAATGACCTCAGGCAGGTTTTGCCCGCGTTGCAGTCAAAGCCCTCGCGGCAATTGGCCTTACCCAGGCCAGCGCCCGTTCGTATTCCTCCGCATCGTAAATCCCCAGCGTGATGCGGCGCACGATCTCCGTCATATCCACCCATTCGGCGCGCATCCCGAAATATTTCTGGAACAGCTCCGCGTCGCAGAAGCTGCCCGCAATGCCCATTGCGACACCGCCCAAGTTCACATAGGCCTTGTTTTTCATCCAGCCCACGGCCACGGCGCAGCGCGCAAAACGAAGGATCTTTTCGGCCACGTCGGCGGGGATCGTCGTATCCGACGCGTCCTGCACGTCGTGCCCGTAAATGGAAAATGCAGGCAGACCGCGCTGAGCGTGCGCGGCCATCACAGCTGCCAGATACACCGCGCCCGGGCGCTCGGTTCCGTTGAAGCCCCACAGCCTTGATCGTCAGCGGGTCGAGATCCATCGTCTCCGTGCCGTAGCACCAGCAGGGCGTGACGGACAGTGTGGCCACCACGTTCTGCGTGCTGAACTGCTCAGCTACGCGCGCGGCCTCCCGCGCCTCCGCCGATGGTGGTGCAGCCAACGACGCACTCCACCGGCTTGCCGTCCGGGTAGCGCAGCGTTCCGCTGATGAGCTTCGCAGCATTGTTCGCCATCGTCATGGTCTGGTTCTCCAGGCTTTCGCGCACGCCGCCCCAGCGGCCGTCGATGACCGGGCGGATCCCGATTTTCGGATACAACATCTCATTCTCTCCCTTATCTTTTGTTATTTTTCTGTTTTCCCGCCGCGCCGCAGCAGGTCCTCATACCGTACATGGGCCGCGTCCCATGCGGCCGTGTCTCCGGGCAGATATTCCGTCACACGTTCTGTTTTTGCAATGAGCCGCCGTCCCGCATCAATGGACGGCAGCATGCCCAACGCCACAAGCTGGATGAGGATATTGCCCCAAAGCCGTGGCCTCCACCGGGCCGGCTGCTGTGCGCAGGCCCGTAGCGTCCGCCGTCATGCGGCACAAAAGGCCGTCTTTTGCGCCGCCGCCCAGAACGTGCAGCGCCGCAAAGCGCCTGCCCGTTGCCGCCTCCAGCCGGCCCAGCGCAAACCGGTATTTGAGTGCCAAACTTTCGTAGATGCAGCGCATCACCTCTCCCCACGGTTTGCGGTACATACTGCCCTGTGGCCGCGCAGTATTCCCGCACGCGGGCCGGGATATCTCCGGCGGCGTAAACGCCGGATCGTCCGGGTCGATGAAGCAGCGCAGCGGCGCGCGCCTCGAGCGCAAGGCTCTCCAGCTCCGCATAGGAATACTCCCGCCCCTCCCGCCGCCACTCCCGGCGGCTCTCCTGGATGAGCCACAGGCCGATGATGTTCTTCAGATAGTTCACGCGGCCATTGGCCCCCAGTTCGTTGGAAAGGCCCAGCCGCATGCTCTCTTCCGTGAGCACCGGCGCGTCCAGCTCGCACCCCAGCAGGCTCCATGTCCCACAGGAAAGGAACGCAGTGTCCCGCGCCTGTGTGGGCAATGCCGCCACCGCGCACTGGGTATCATGGCCCGCCACCGCCACCACCTTCGCGCCGTTCTCAAGCGCACCCACCACGGTGCCGCTGGGTACGGACAGCGCGAACAGCCTTTCCGAATACGGTACGCGGCCAGCACGTCCCTGTCCCATGCGCCGGTGCGCGTCCTGCATCTGGCTTGTGGAGGCGATCGTCCTCTCGCACACCTGCGCCCCGCACAGTGCATGGATGAACAGGTCCGGCATAAACAGCAGCCGCTTCGCCCTGCGCCACACCTCCGGCGCCTGCTCTTTTACGGCCAGCAGCTGGAACAGTGTGTTGATGGCCATGATCTGATTGCCCGTTGCCCCATAGAGCGTCCGGGCGTCCATTGTACGCAACGCCTGCTCCACCATTCCGGCAGTGCGGCCGTCGCGGTAGTGCACCGGGTCTTCCAGCAATGTTCCGTTTTTGCCCAGCAGACCAAAAATCCACACCCCAGGTATCGAAGCCGATGCTGTCGACCGCGCCCGCCTTTCCCAGCCCTGTGCGCACCTCATCCATCAGTGCGGAAAAGTCCCAGCGCAGGCGTCCGTCCTTTTCCCGTGGGCAATTCTCAAAACGGTGCACCTCTTCGTAAGAAAGCGCCGCACCGTCGTACACCGCTTTGACGGCTCGGCCGCTGGAAGCTCCGGAAATCAAAGGCAAGGACAGTTGTTTTTCCGCTCATTGTACCACGCCCTTTTTCAGCAGGATATTTGCATAGATGGCGGTTTCGCCCGTGGCAACGACGGCATAGGCTTTTTTGGCGCGCTCATAAAAGGCAAAGCGTTCCAGCATCTGAATCCTCTGTGAATCTTCCCCATGCGCGTCCAACAATGCCTTGTATTCGTCCCAGATCACCGGGACACACGGATCGCCCGGCACGGCCTCCATCAGTGCCGCCGGCTGCTCCGCATACTGGTCCAGCGGCACCAGCGCCAAAACTGCGTCCAGAAGCTCCGCCACGCCGTGGCCGTCCGCGCGCACGACAATGGCGTCCTTCCCCATGCTCTCCGCGGGGAAGTTCCCATCGGCCAGCACGATTTCATCGCCATGGCCCATCTCGCAGAGCACCTTCAAAAGCTGCGGACTGACGATTTTCGGAATATTTTTCAGCATGCTTTTTCCCCTTTCAGGTATCCGTGGGCGCACCTTTTTCACGGCGCGGATATTTTTGTAGCCCGATGGCGGCCCGTCACCCGGTAAAAGCCGCGCAGATCGATCAGCTTATCGATGTTTTCCCGGCTGATGTCATAGCTGCCTCCCAGAATGATCGCGTTGATGGTGATCTTGGCCCAAAGCTCCAGGCTTTCCATACGGTAGAACGCCGTCACCACGTCACCGCCCACGGCCAGCGCGCCGTGATTTTCCAGCAGCATCACATCGTGCTCCTCCAGATACGGCTCGATGGCGTCCGGCACATCGCTTGTGCTGGGCGTGCCGTAGGGTGTCAGCGGCACGCTGCCGATGGCCGCCACGTCCTCGATCATGTTGTACATGTCCATCGGACTGCGATGTGCCACGGCAAATCCGGTAGCTGCCGGGCGGTGCGCGTGGATGACGACTCCGCACATCCTCCCTCTTTTCATAGCATCTTAGATGCATCTTTATCTCGCTGGACGGCCGCAGTCCTTCGGCCGCCTCCAGCACATTGCCCCGTGCGTCGATGCGGATGAGCTTTTCCGGTGTGATGAAGCTCTTGCTCATGCCCGTGGGCGTCGCCAGAAACGTTCCGTCCTCCAGTTTCCGCGCTCACGTTGCCGTCGTTGGCCGCTACCCATCCAGTTGCCACATTTTGTGACAGACATCGCAGATCTGTTCCTTGATCGTCCGAATCTCCATAATGGCACTCCTTTCCATGTCCTCTAATTGCATTATACTGTTGCAATCTGCGCTTTTCTCGGTATATACTAGAAAAAGATAGGATAATATTCACTTTTTACAGGGAGAGCATTTTCCGATGAGATATCTTGCCTTTCATGAGCGCATGGTGCGCGGTACATTTGACTTTCCCATTGAGCTTTACTACGGACGCCCTGCATCCGCGCTATGAGATGCCGTTCCACTGGCACATGGAATGTGAGCTGATCCTTATTCTGGAAGGCGGCTTTTCCTTTCCGTAGACGGCGAGGCCGTCTGTGCCGGCCCGGGCGATTGTGTGTTTGTGCCCAGTGGGCGGTGCACGGCGGCACGCCTCACAACTGTGTGTATGAATGCGTCGTGTTCGATATGGACCGTTTTTTGCAGGACCGTTCTGTCTGCCGCCAGAAATACGCCGCGGTGCTGGTAGACAGCGCACGCATTCACACCTTGCTCCCCGGCGGGCGGGCCCGGCCGCTCAGGTGGTGGACGCCCTGTTTGAGAATATGGAAAAGGAGCAGCCCGGCTATGAATTTTCACCACCGGTCTGCTGTGGCAGCTCATCGGTATCGTGCTGCGCCATCGGCTGTATACCGCGGACAGCGGTGAGGCGCCCCATCCCTGGCGGCATGCGGACCAGATGAAAGCGTTCTGCGGCGCATCCGCCGGGACTATGCCGCCCCTGACCCTGGACGAGCTGGCGGCAGAGGCCGGCCTTTGCGCCCAAATACCTGTGCCGCGTATTCCGTCAGGTGACAGGCCGCACGCCCATCGATTATCTCAATTACTACCGCATCGAATGCGCGGCTGAGCTTCTGTGCACCACCACGGACAGCATCACGGACGTCGCGCTGTCCTGCGGCTTCAACGATCCAAGCTATTTTTCACGAATGTTCCGCAGGCAAAAAGGGGTTCCGCCCATGTTTACAGGAATCAGTATTCAGAAGGCGGCTGAATATTTGCAACATTGGCTTTTCACTGCAAATACCGGTCCCCCTTTGATAAAAAGCGCCCTTTGCTTTATCTGCATCTTCTCGAATACGAGGAAGCCGCTTTTTGTCGAATCCGGCATACAATACCTGCTCACAAACCAGGAATCCTCCTATCTGCAGCCGAGCGCACGCCTCCATCGACCTTCCGCCTACAAAGCCTTTTTTTCAACTTCGTGGAATCCATTTATGTCCTCCATCAAAATACCGATGCTGTGTATTCCACACGAAACTACGGCGTCTCCCCGTGCGGCGACTTTCCGCCCAAGACATTTCAGAACATTTTGACATTTACAAATATGCAACATCCCGCTTTTTCCGTCTGCGTGCCAACTCTTGATATCTCTCCAGCACCATGGAATATTGCTCCAGCGTGACGTCGGGCGGATTTTCGTAGATGCCGTCCAATATATTCGTTCTTCCGCTCTTTTCCCTGCTGCCGCTTTGCTTTGTCCACAAAACAGCTTTTGGCTGTACCGCACGGCCGGGACGACGCGCAGGCCGCCGCAATGATAATCCGCAATGGGACTCTCCATAGGGGCAAGTAGATGCCGCCCTCAATAAATCACCGTAAAAAGCTGGCCGATTTTTTCGTCCAACGTCATATTTGAAACCAAATTTTTTAGGTAATTATTTTTTATCTCCACAAAATCCACTTCCTTTATGCCACTATTTTTGTACAGGACCATTCTGCCATTTCTTTCACATTGCAAGAATTGACAGGATTGTCAGCCGCAGGAAAAGTGCAGAATGCAGACGTCCTTATTCATCAAAAGATATTGGCTGGAATGTGCGTTTTCCTTCATCTGCGTCTCCTCTCCTCCACTATCTTATCAGCAAAACAATATACAAAAAATCGGCCCCGTCTTTGGCTAACGAGACCGACCTGGTGCGGATGAAGGACTTGAGCCCACATGAAGTTGCCTTCACTAGAACCTGATGGTAATGCAACCTTGGGGAAACTTGAATTGCAACAAACGCATTGATTACTATATGCCCATATTTTAAATGTAAAATTTTTGCTTTTCTTTTAGCAAAACATTTCTCCCCATTCGCCAACTGCCGATTAAAGAATCCGTTGAAAACTTTCCGGACGGTGAAAATCCGCTCAGTAGTCTGAGGCGGAATCCAGCACGCGTAATGTTCCTTTCCCGGACAATCTCCGCATTTATAAAAATTAGCCCGAATATTCCGAATATTTACCGCCTCGGCCAAACCGTAAATTTTTTGCGCAAATAAAACGGCACTTCCAGTTCTACGCCCCATTTTCTAGCAGCTTGAAACGGAACAACTTTGGGAAACAGCGCATCTGCTCCTGGCCTTAAAAAGCGTCTGTCGTGCCTCCCCTCGCCAAACTGAAGCAACAGCGTTCCCAATGCATTCATCTCAAAATTGATGTAGCCCTCTGTATACTGCGGATAAAACATGACGAACGCTTCCAGACAACTATCCAGATAAACCGGTCCGTTTGCCTTTTTACAGGGCAGGCGTAACAAACGGTTCTTCGCACCAAAGCATGATCTCGAGAGTGTTGTTTCCGTCGCACGGACAACCGCAAATGCCCTAGGGCGGTATTGACCGCCCCAGGGATATTGTCCGATATTGAAAATTTGCGTCCATTTTGTTGATGACATCGGGATCATCCTTTCACGCTGCCTACCACGATACCTTTGATGTAATACTTTTGCAGGAACGGATATACACACATGATGGGCAGAGCCGCCAGGAAAGATCTGTGCTGCTTCGATGGTCTTCTGGCTGATTTGCGACAATCGCGCCAGCTGCCCGGCGTCATAAGCGCCTCCACATTGGTTTTGGATTCCATCAAAAATTGTAGCCAGATATGTCTGCAACGGATACTTGTCTGGTGTATTCATATACATATAGCCGTCCATCCACACGTTCCAGTTCGCCACAGTAGCAAACAGGATAATCGTGGCCAGTGAGGGCAACGACATGGGCAGATAGATGCGGAACAGCACCTGCGCTTGATTCGCGCCATCAATGACAGCCGCTTCCTCTATCTCGTTGGGGATCCCCGGAAGAAGTTCATCATCAGAATCATATACGAAACATTCATCGCCCCAGGCAGCGTCAGCGCCCAGATGGAATTGATGAGTCCCAGCTTGCTGATGACAATGTAGCCAGGTATCATACCTCCATTGAACAGCATCGTGAAAACAAAGAACCAGGAAAAAAATGTACGGCCATGGAAACGGTTGTTCGATTTCGACAGTGGATAGGCTGTGAGGATTACAAGTATGATATTGATGGGAACACCAATGGCTACTCGCATCAGTGTCACGCTGAGCGATTTCCAGAACTGCGCATCCTCCATTACATATTGATACGCCGCCAGATTGAAGCCCTTGGGCCAGATGCCCACGTTGCCCGCCACAGCCTCGATTCTCCGACAAAGACGTTGCGATAACATGCAGGATGGGCACAAGACATATGACGATCAACAGAGAGAGCACCGCATAGTTTACGATGGTGAACCACGACCATTTTTACGTGTCATAAACAATGCCTCCTCCCTTTAAAACACTTGGTAGTCAAAGCGCTTTGTAGCCACGCGGTATGACAACACCACCAAAACAAACGATATGACCGACTTCATCAAGCCAACCGCCGCCGAGAGCGACCACTGATGGTTCACAAGACCAAGACGGTAGACCAGCGTGTCGATGATATCTCCGCTCTCATACACCATCGGATTATACAGCAGCATAACCTGATCCAACCCGGCACTGAGCACCGACCCCAGCGAGAGTACCAGCAGCATCACCACAATGGGCCGTATCGTAGGAAGTGTGATGTTCCAGATTTGCTGCCACCGGTTCGCACCGTCCAACGCAGCCGATTCATTCAACGCCGGATCCACATTCGTGATGGCCGCCAGAAAGATAATCATGTTGTAGCCCATGTCCTTCCAGACATCGGAAAGGATAACGATAATGGGGAACCAGGTGTTGCTTCCAAGAAACATGATGCGCTCCATCCCCCGAGAGGTAAGCACACTGTTCACCATACCATCATACTGGAACAAACTGCGCAAAATGCCGCCCATAACGGCCCATGAAAGAAAATACGGCAGAAAAACACCGTCTGTGCTACGCGCTTGAATTTCGTTTATTACCTCATTGAGCAAAAGCGCGATGACGAGCGGCACCAACAGGCGCAGTACTATCTTTTACTGAGAGAGATTACCAACGTATTGCGCACCACCGACCAGAACGTCGGCAGCGCAAGCATATCCCGGAAGTTCTGCAGTCCCACCCACGGCGAATTTTCGAACGACTTGAGCGGCGTGAAGTCCTGAAACGCCATCACAAGCCCGAACATTGGGCCGTAGGAAAACACAAGCGCGAACAGAACGCCCGGTATCAGCATCAGATAAAACGGGAGCTCCCGCCTAAAGATTCCCTTATTTTGATAGCCCCAAAGGGGCTTCACTGCTTTTTGCCATATGAAAACCCGCTCTTTCTATGGAAGTATATAGTTTGAAATGCAGAGGAGCGGCGGCTGAATGCCGCCGCTCACTCTTTTCGTGCTGTCAGTCAATGTCCGCACTGGCAATGGCGCACACATCATTGGGTGATGCTGGCGTACTGCTCGTTGACCTCGTTGGTCCAAGCTTCGCCGCCCATTTCATTCCAGCTCTGCTTGAAGCCTTCCCAGTCGGCTTCCAGTCTTCTGGCCCATAATGTATTCGATTATAAACGAGACTGCCATATCGGTGAGCGTGGAGGACGCACGCTGCTCTGTGGCCGTGGCCGGGCCGTAGAAGTAGCTCTGCTCGCCAGTACCGCTTTCCTGTATGGCAGGCCAACACCGATACCCATATCCTCGGTCAGGCGGCTCGCGTACATACCCCATGCGGTGGCCAAATTTTCCGGCTTCATTTCCGTTCTCCAGCCAGTCGCACATATATCCGTCTCGTCGACGTCCGTAATCAAACCGGAATCGTCCTTTGTCTCATAAGCATTCCAGATGCGTTCGCGGTAATCGTGCCAAGGTGTGGGATAGTACATATAAACCGGCAGATAGAACACAGCCGCGCCGTTTTTCCGCCAGATCCTTGCCTTCAAAGATGGCTTTATCAAACGTAGAGTTACTGTTTGTCACCAGCGACAGGTTCAGCAGCTTGATAAAGGGCCTCTTCCGCATTCTCCGGGCATCCTTTGTCACAACGTTGAAATGCTGAATGCTCACCTGGTTAATGGCAGGGTTGGACTTACCATCCAGATTGGCGAGATTGATTTCGGCCCAGTCGGATTCAGGCGTCATGTTCTTGCTCTCGTTCAGCGGCCATGCAGGAATGTAATATGTGCCAAACGCCGCGCCTACCTGGCTGGAGGCCACGCTCCACAAACTGGTCGGAATTCCATGTTGCGAAATCCGGAGCGATGGCGCCGTTGTCGTACAGCGTCTTCAAGCCGTTGAGCGCATCCAGCATCTCGTCCATCACAATGCCGTTCATAAGTTTTCCGTCGCGCATGACCCACTTGTTAGGATACGCGCCGTACATCTGGAAATAGGCACTGAGCGCAAAGTTCGTGCTCAGCACACTGGAAGTTGTACCGAGGCCAGCTGTGTCCTTGCCGCCATTCACGGTGGCACCATACTCAGCCAGCGCGATGAGCATTTCATTCACACCTTCCACGGTGGTGGGCTCTTCCATCCCCAGCGCATCCAGCCAGTCAGCTCGGTAATACAAGCCCGCCACGCTCTCGGCAGTGTCCAACTGTGCCGGGATGCCCAGCAGCTTACCATCGCGGGAAGAATAATCGATGGGTGCCTGTCCAAAGGCTTCCACTGTATAACGCAGATCCTCGCAGGCGTAAGTCTCATAAGCGTCTGTCAAGTCACGCAGATAACCGCTATCCATGAACTCATAGAAATCACCGCTCTGCAGCATGAGGATGTCGGGAATCTCACCGGAGCTGATTTGCAGGGCAAGCCGCTCCTCAAACTGATCATTGGGAACCATCCACAGGAAGTTCAGCTCGATATTCAGCATATCCTTCGCAAGTTCCGCCAATGCGTTCGTCTCCAGGTGTCGTGCCTTCTTTTACCGTGGCGTCTGCATCCCAGCCCACTACAACATCAAGGGTAACAGTCTCTTCAAACGGAGTCATCCAGTCGTTCTCTGTGGGCTCTGCCGCTGAGGTGGAGCCAGATGAACTGGCCGTGCTTGCCGGCTCGGAAACGGGGGTGGAGCTGCTTGCGCCGCCGGAGCAGGCAGTCAAGAGCATTGATAACATCATCAGAGCAGCCATCAATACAGCGCCCAGTTTTATCTTTTTCAAAGTGTCTCCTCCTTCTTCACAATCAACATTTTCAAGCGCGCTTTCGATAATTTTATTGTACCTTTCGCACAGTTTATTTTCAATCAATTACTATTTACATCAAATAACGCCCTATTTACTTCTGCTCCTCTTCGGCCTCTTTTGATGCCGCGGACATCGGGGTGGTTGTTCTCTCCTCGAAAAACTGACGCGGCGTCTTTCCCGTGTTGCGCTTAAAAAACAGGATAAAGGCGGACGGCGACGCAAAGCCTGTGCGCTCGGCCACATTTTTCACCATCGTACCCGACAGGATCAGCTCCTGCGCGTGGCGCAGCTTAGCAGCATCAATCTGCTCTGAGAGTTTTCTGCCTGTGTGCATACGGTACAGACGTGAAAGATAAGAGGGGTTGAAGCCTGTCATACGTGCAAGCTCAGTCAGGGAGAGGTTGTAATCCTCGATATGATCTTCTATATAATGGTTGATCCGATTGATAATAGACTGTGTGTTATGTGCCTCATTCTCCGCGCGCTGCCGGCATAGTGCGCTGCAAAGAGCGGTCAGCTCCTTCACAAAGTGCTGCGGCATCGCCCGATTTTCTCCTCTCAGGGCACCGTCGAGCAGGCGTGTCAGCATTCGGTCATAAGGAGCGCTCAGCTCGTTCTCCCGCAGGAACGTGAGCAGAAGTGTGAACAGCGTGAGAAATCGTTCGGATTGCAGCCGTTCACAATACAGCAGCGCCTTTCCATCTGACTCCATTCCAAAATACTCACCGAACAACGCCTCGACGGACTCTGGCGTGCCCACACGCATATTCTGGCCCAATCGGTGGATGAAGGCGGAAAACTGGAACTGTTCCTGCAACACCTGTCCCCCACGGCTCAACAATGCCTCCGAATAGTCGCTCTCATCCACAATGATAAGGCGGCCCGTATCCCGCGCCACCATCGCCCAGATATTATTCAGCCTCCCATACTGCTCCACAATGGCGTCAAAGCGACCAACACTTCCCACGATGAGCCCCACCGCACAATCGTAAACATCGCTCATCTGCTGTTGAATCGTCTCAAACAGAGCGTGAATATATTTTTCCGTCCCCGGGCGCGCTGTGGGCGCTTTTTTCCTGCAAAAGCCACACCAGTGTTCCTTCTTCCGCAGCAGCGCCTCGAATGAAAGCCCCGGCGCCTGTGCCGCCAGCACACCACTGATTAGCTGCATGCTCTGCATACCGTCCATCGCATCGTGGGCCGGGCCTTTTCCCAGCACCATGAACACGGGCCGTGCAATGTCCAACGCCAAAGAAAAAAGACGCCGTCTGGTTCAGATAGTCGCGCCAGGAGCCCCCCCCTTAGGGGCGCTTTCCAGCGCGGCCCGCTGGAGAAAAGCGCGCTGAAGCCCCTGCTGCGTCTCCTCCCGCAATTCCTCCGCGCAAAGCCGCAACTCCTTATCCACCTTCTCCATCACCACTTCGTCTCCCTCCGACTTCAGCAGATAGCCACGGTAAATGGTGGATTTGGACGCCCGGTGGATATAATCAAAATCCTCAAAGCCGCTCAGAAGCACAAAATGTGTGCGGGGCCACAGACGCTCGGTTTCCTCAATGAGTTCCAGGCCGTCGAGGTCCGGCATACGGATGTCGGAGAGCACCACATCCACCCTGTTGTTTTGCAGCACGGACAACGCGTGACGTCCCGAACAAGATTTCAGTACAATCACGCCATCGCCGTAGCGCTGTTCGAACTGGCTGGCCAGTCCCTCCACAATGTTGGGTTCATCATCCACAAGCAGCAATGTCTGCATACCTCACTTCTCCTCCTTCTCCCTCTCATTTTTATCAATATTCGCCGTCAGATCCTTAGGGACGGACAGCGTCAGCTCTGCGCAAAAGCCGCCCAAGCTCCCGTGTGAAACTGCCAGATCTCCGTCCAGCAGCTTCACGCGCCCCTTCACATTTTTCAGCGCCGTAAGCTTTTCTCCCGGTGCTGTGCTCTCAAGATATGCAGTAAGTGCGCGCAGCTCCTCATCACCACAGGTCCCATTGTTCTCCACAAGGATCACCAATGCGCCAGGCCGCGGCTCAAACCGCAGCTGAATGCGCCCCGCCGCGATTTTTCCACACCGTGGTTATAGGCGTTTTCAAACAGCGGCTGCAGCACGAAGCGTGGCACCATGAGCGCCTCATACCCTGGTGGGATGGGCTCCAGCTCCACCTTAATCCTGTCCCCGAAACGGATAGTCTGTATCTCCGTGTAATCCGAAATATTCTGATACTCCATTGTGAGGGGAACCTCGTTCTGGTCGCTGCGTGTAATATAGCGGTAATAGGAGCTGAGACGGCGGCTCATCTCTGCAACGCCCTCATTGTCCTCCATTTTCGCCATACGGTACAGGTGATAAAAGCTGTTGTAAAGGAAATGCGGGTTCACCTGCGCCTGCAGAAATTTGATCTCAGACTGATAAACGAGCAGCTTGTTGTTATACGCCTGTTCCAGCGCCGCCTTCAGCTTGCCGCTGACGCCCAGGAAAGCTTGATAGAGAAAAATCCATATCATTGTTCGGCTTTTCCGCAAACTGGAGAACCCCTTCCTTTTCCAGATTCTGCACCTCGCCCGCGAAACGGTTGATGGGCTGTGAGATGAGTTTGCGCACGATATAAAAAACACGCCCACCTCCAGCAGTAAAAATGCCGTGAGTACCAGCTGCCATACAGAAAACGGCCTGGAGGCGCTCTGCAGCGCGCCCGCCCGGATGTATCCCGCTACCCAAAGGCCCCGACCTCCCACACGGCACAAAAAACACGCAGTGTTTCCTGCCCGTCCACCTGTGCCACATCGCTGTATCCGTCTGTGGATTCCTCTGTCTTCTTCGTCAGCTGCGCAAGATCCTCTTCACCGCCTGCTGGCTGTAGCCAGCATTGCCTGTTGACAGAAAATAAAAGGGCATCGTGCCACTGTGCCCCATACAGATATATCTTCCCATCTTCGGAAAATATATCGCACCATTCTGAAATAGCGCGTCTGGAAAGCACCACTCGGATAACGGCGGCAGTCTCCGCGCTCCCGGCCTGGGTCGTACCCGCGATACGCATGGAGTCCGACACGAGGCAGAGGCCCTTCTCTGTGGCCACCACAATTTCCTGCCCTCCGTTTTCATTGTATTGCGTGAGGAACCGGCGGTCTTCATCCGAGAAAAGCTTCAAACCGTCCGTCTGAGGAGATATATTTGCCGAGCAAGGGAAAATATATGGTTGCCTTTTCCAACAGGCCGCTGGAATTCTGCAGCGCATACATCAACTCCGCCACAGCGCTCACATTCTTATAAATGTCCGGAAACGACATCGATGGCGTGACAAGCGCCATATGCTGAACATCCGCACGCAGCATCGTGTAATAAATCTGGTTCTGTATCCGCTGCAATTCTGCGTCCAGCTGGTCCGCCAGCGCGGATACACGTGTCTCATATGTGCGCCGCACCTCCGCAAAGGCGTTATTGCCAAGCCGTATAGCGACAGCCATGCCCACTGCGTACAGTACCAATACAAAATCAGAAATAGCGCCAGCAGCCTGCGGGGCAGGCTGAAGCCAAACGGCGCACCGCTTTTGTATTTTTTCA
>VOFB01004286.1_pt1 | contig 18535 bp, 32 predicted proteins | sample 5384141 | NCBI WGS metagenome assembly VOFB01 (sample SAMN12384721, study PRJNA508395) | human gut metagenome | isolation source: healthy gut A | host: Homo sapiens | reverse complement strand
TTTGATACCATGACAGACAACTTAGAACTTGTTGCAAAAATCTTAAGTGCCATGAAAGCAGATGCCAGAGGTGATATTCTCGGTAACATGAAGACGGATACAGCAGCAAAAGTAACCAAACTCATGGAGCCTTAGAATATAAAAACATTGAAAATCAAAGAAAGGAGGAGAAACAGATGACCAGTGCAAATGTTTCAAAAGTGACCGCAGGAATGACGGTTCAGACATCTGCATCAAAAAAATCGGGAAAAAAGATGAGCAGGAAGCCGTTGATTTTATGTCAATGTTAGGGAAATTTTTGCAGTGAATCATTCACAGCAGAACAATCCGGTAACATTTCAGGTTTCTGACAGCACATCGAATAAAACGGTGGAATACGAGAAACTTTCCACAAAGGATGATCGGATTCCAAAAGTAACCGGTAAGACAGACGATGCGGATATGCAAAAGGTCGATCAGGCGGTAGAAGAATTTGCGAAGGAAGTCCAAAAGGAAGTAAAGGAACTCTTAGGCGTGGATGATGCACAGCTAGAAGCAGCAATGAAAGAGTTAGGACTGACCTATCAGGATTTAATGGACCCTGTAAACTTAGCAAATCTTGTGATGAATCTGACCGGAGGAAGACCAGTTAGGGACTTTTTGATGAATGCGGATTTTCAGTAACTGATGCAGAATGTGGAAGTTTTTAAGTAAGAACTTATTACAGAACTTGGAATGACACCACAGGAAGTAGCGGAGGTATTCGCACAGCTTGAGCAGAATGCAGCGCAGATCACAGAAAGAAGTACCACAGCAGATGCAGGAGGTTACAGATACTCAGGCAGATGTATTAAAAAGTACAGCAGACAGATGACGTTCGGGGATCACGGAGCAGAAGTCACAGGTGACAGGACTTACAGAAACCAATGCAGCAGCAACAGAATCCGTAGAAAGTGATGGCAATGTACAGAATGTGGAAGAACCGGTTTCGCAGGAAGTGCGTGTGGAAAATGATCAGACAGCTTCACAGCAGGAAGGTCAGCAGGAAGAAGCACCGGAAAACAGTATGACGACAGAGGATGACGCTTCCTTTGTTACAGCAGAACGATACAACAGAGAAGAGCATTTTTACGGAGCATACCGTTCCAGCAGACCGTTCAGACGATCAGAACTGACAATATTACGGCAGCACCGACAACGGCAGTGCCACAGAATGTTGTGTTTAATACGTTAGATGTCATCCGACAGGTCAGTGAATTTACCAGAGTGATGTATCAGGGAGATACTACTTCCATGGAGATGCAGCTCAATCCGGAGAACTTAGGTAAGATCTATGTACAGGTTACAGCTAAAGAAGGTGTGGTTACAGCACATCTTGCCGTACAGAATGAGATTGTAAAAGAAGCCTTAGAAAATCAGACCATCCAGCTACGAGAAAACATGAACCAGCAGGGAATCAAGGTTGAGGCGGTAGAAGCATGATCGCCAGTCATGAATTTGAAAGAAACCTTGAGCAGAACCAGCAGGGAAGTGCACAGGATGAGCAAAGAGAACAGGCATCTAAGAGTCCAAGAAGAAATATTTCCATGAATCAGTTAGATGAGCTATCCGACTGATGAGTGAAGAGGAAATGTTAGTTGCAAAAAGATCATGAGAGACAATGGAAACAGCGTGGACTTTACAGCTTAGAATCTAGAAAGGAGAATGTAAATGGCAATTATTCAACAGATTGAAAACGGAAAGCTTGTAGATTCTTCTGCATCGAATACATCATTGTCAACAGAGAATAAGAGTGATGCCGCAGGCGGAGCTTTTAGACAAGGATGCGTTTTTACAGCTTTTTAGTAGCGCAGATGCAGTATCAGGATCCATTAGAGCCTACCGATAACACAGAGTACATATCACAGCTTGCTACATTTTCACAGTTAGAAGAGATGCAGAACCTGAATCAGAGTCTGACCGAGGGAAGTGCATACAACTTAGTTGGAAAATATGTATTTGTAAAAGTAACCAATAACCAGACAGGAGAGACATCCTACGATCACGGTATGGTAGAGTATGTGATGAGAGAACGGAAAAGTATATATTTCTGTTAATGACAGTCTTTATAATATTGACGATTTAGATACCGTATCAGACCCGGATTACTACACAGCAACAACCGTTGCAAAATCCTTTACCAATATGGTGCAGGCATTACCTTCCGAAAAGAATCTGACGATCTATGATGAAGAGAAGATTAAATCTGCAAGAACTGTATATGACAGCCTGACAGACTATCAGAAATCTTTTATTTCACCGGACACAGTGAAGACACTAGAGCAGTTAGAGGCAAAATTAAAAACCTTGAAGGGCAATACAGAGGATTCGTCTAAGGGTGAGTAGGAGAAAAGTAAGGAGATGGTTTTATGAACCGTGTCAATCATACGTTTTCTTCCATTGAGCAGGTTACAGACCAGTTTCTGACAACGAAAAACCAAAAGAATCTGGAAAAGAGTTCAGAGATTTCGTTTGCAGAGATATTAAAAGAAAAACAGGGATTGAAGTTTTCAAACATGCAGCAATGCGTTTGGAAAACCCGAAATATCAATCTGACGGATGAACAGAATAACCGCTCAGATCGGGAGTTCAAAAAGCGAGTGAAAAGGGGATCAATGAGTCATTAGTCATCGTGGATTCTTTAGCATTTATCGTAAATGTACCAAATAAGACCGTGGTAACAGCGATGGATCAAAAAAGAAGCAGCAGACAACATATTTACAAATATCGACGGTGCCGTAATTATTTAGCCGGACCTTAACGGAAGCTAATGTCTTTGACTGACAGATAAGACAGTTTACGGCAAAAAAGTATAGGAGGTCATTCATTATGATGAGATCAATGTATTCTGGTGTATCAGGATTAAAACACACCAGACGAAGATGGACGTTATCGGTAACAATATTGCAAACGTAAATACCGTAGGATTTAAATCATCTTCCGTAACATTCAGTGAGATTATGTATCAGAATTTATCAGGAGCATCCGGACCAAATGCACTGACCGGTACCGGTGGTGTGAACGCAAAACAGATCGGTCTTGGTGTTACTACCGGTTCTACATCTGTTAATATTACCGGTGCAGAGCATCCCAGACAAACCGGTGGAGCTTTGATATCAAGCTCAATGATACCAATTCAGCAACCAGTTTCTTTATTGTAGTAACGGTTCCGGCACGCAGTTTACAAGAGCTGGTTTCCTTTTATGTAGATGGAGCAGGAAACCTCTGTATGACATCTACCGATATAACGTTATGGGATGGCAGGTGGATCCGACCACCGGAGATATCCGAAAAGATACGGTATCTGCACTTCGCGTTATGAGTGAAAAAATATGACATCCGCACCGGAAGCAACGGTGAACGGCAGATGTGAAGGTGTCTTAGATAAAAACAGTACCGATGTTACCAGTGAAGCAGGACAGGCGATGAACTTAAGCTTCTACGATGCTCTTGGATATTCTTATGTTGCAAAATTTGCGATCAAAGAAACAAACAGAGACACCGGAGAATATACAGTAGAGCTGACAGACATCTTAGATTCCACAAACAAGTCTATCTTAGACCAGACAAAATATGACAGTGTTACAGGCACTTATGATCCGGATTACTTAGGAGATATTTTTGGTGCCGTAAAATCACCGACTAAGACTTACACACCGCGTGCAGGCTGGACAACAGTAGATGCAGCAAATAACATTTTTGAATATAATGCAACTTATTACCGTTATGATGCAGCTGCAGGCAATTTAGTAGAAGTGGCCGATAACGGCGGCGGTAACTATGTTCAGGTACCGGGTGGAACAACCAAGACATTAGCAGAGGCGTTTGGTGTATCACCTTATGCAACAGGTATTACTATGACAAACGGTGTGGTAACTGCCAATGTATCCGGTGCAAACTATACACTGAAGTTCAATCCGGATGACGGTGTTTTTGATTATATCGGTGCAAACGGTCAGGACAATGTATTTTTGAATTTAAAAGACACCTTAGGTGGTAATTTTGAGGACATTGACATTGATTTCACCGGAACTAAATGGTTCGATAATGGTGGAAGCTCTACCATTGGAATGGATAAAGGTGATGTGGATGGAAAGACCGGAACGGGTAAGAAATTAGGAGATATGATCGGAGTCTTTGTAGATACTAACGGTAAGATCTATGGTTCTTATGACAATGGTAATACCATTCTCTTAGGACAGATTGCCGTAGCCCAGTTTGCAAATGCAATGGGTCTTGAGAAGGTCGGAGACAACTGTTATACTACAACATTGAACTCCGGTGAGTTCGATGGTATCGGTGTAGATATTACAGCAGGCGGTGGAACTATGTCTACCGGTATGTTAGAAATGTCCAACGTAGATCTGTCTTCAGAGTTTACGGAGACGATCACAACACAGAGAGGATTCCAGGCAAACCCAGAATTATTACAGTATCCGACACACTGTTAGAGGAATTGATCAATCTGAAACGATAACTGAGAATCCCTGAGTGAGATGCTCAGATAGTAAAAAACAGATATAGGGAACGGAAATGAACCGTTCCCCCCTATATCTTGTATAAGATCAGTGGAATAAAGATAATGCTAAATTTTTGACAAAGTCTGCGGTATTTTTTAACAAAATATTTTATAAATAGCAAAAAAAAATTCTTTTAAATATCGTAGACAAGAAACAAAAAAATCTAGTAATATGATCATAAAGGTTTTCATGGCAGTTTTGAGGAAAATATATCCTGTAAAACATGCCATAAATTATGGGAATAGGTAGGTGGACAGATTGAATATTTCATCATTGGCAGGACTAATTTTAGGTTTTGGAATGTTTGTCGTCGGCGTGTTAACCAGCGGTGGCGTGCAAATGCTTGGAAACTTCTGGGATGTCCCGTCTTTTTTATTACCATTGGAGGATCGTTAGCAGGTGTTATGATGTCAAATCAGATGCCGGACTTCATCAATGGATTGAAGGGTTTTAAACTGATTTTTAAGAATGAGACAGCAGATACCGGAGAAGTAATCCGAAATATCATCAATCTGTCAAATATAGCCCTGTGAAGGGAAGGATTGCTTGCATTAGAGGAAGCAGCATCCGATATAGAAGATGATTTCCTGAAAAAAGGAATTCATGTTAGTTGTAGACGGTACGGGATCCGAAACTGGTAAGAGGAATCTTAGAGACAGATTTAAACTGTATCGAGGACCGGCACAAAGGAGTTATCAGTGTGTCTGGGAAAATGGGCAGAGTTAGGTCCTGCCTGGGGTAATGATCGGTACCTTTGGTTGGTCTGATCAACATGTTACAGAAAATGGATGACCCGTGCCCACGATCGGACCGCAGATGGCAGTTGCACTTGTTACAACATTCTATGGTTCTATGATTGCAAACTGGCTTTCTACGCCTACTGCAACAAAGTTGGCACAGATGAATGCAACAGATCAGACTGAAAGAGGTTACAGTCGAGGGACTGCTTTCCATACAGGCAGGTGAAAACCCTCGTGTAATAGAAGAAAACTGAAATCGTTCTTATCTCCTGGAGTCAGAGAGAGCTTCAACTGATGGAAGGGAAGCCGGAGGTGAAGAATAGTGGCAAGACAGAAAAAAGAATCCACCGAAGGGTTCAGCACCATGGATGAATACGTTTGCTGATCTGATGAATCTTCTGCTTTGCTTTTTCGTATTGCTGTTTTCAATGTCTACAGTGGATGCGGAAAAATTCGAAATGGTAATCGCTTCACTGCAAAGCAGCTTTTAGTATATTACCATCGGGAGGAGCATCTATCGGTGACGGACAGATGATATCAGCCGGTGTCAGTCAGTTAGAACTTTTAGATGAGTATTATAAAAAAAAGCAGGCAAATTCCACGGACACTCAAGAAAGTGAAGAGAATATCAAAGAGGCTTACGAACAGGAAGCGTTAGATGAGTCTGAAAAAGATGGCAAGAACAGGTGGAACAACAGGCACAGGAAGAAGGAATTCAGAATCAGGTAGAGGTAGACTTTAATGCCCAATATGTTCTGATCACTCTAGAATGGAGCGCTGCTTATTTGATTCCGGTTCGGCAGACATTCGCGAAGATGCATATCCACTGGTGGATAAAGATCAAAGCAATATCTTTTAAGCCAGTATGATAAAAATATGATTGATTAGAAGGACACAGACAATGTGCCAATCCATAATCAAAAATATGAAGACAATGATGTGTTGTCAATGTATCGTGCGTTGACAGTGGCAGATTATATTCGTGAAAAGACGGATTTGGATCCGGGATTGATAAAATCCTCAGGAAGAGGAGATTATGTTCCGGTTGCAGATAACTCCACGCCGGAAGGAAGAGCGATCAACAGACGTGTGGAGGTTAAGATTTACAATTCTTATAACTCTCCGGCACAGGGAGAGTAGAAGGAAGAACAATGAAGAAAAATTTAATGTCAGTCCTGATACTGGCGCTGGTGTTGGTAAATACAATATTGACAGCAATTTTAGCAATTGGGATCATACCATCCGTAAAGAAATCCAATCAGCTTGTGGAGACAGTTGCCTCTGCAATCAATCTTGAGTTAAATGGTGCAAATGGCGAGAGTGCTGCAAGCGTGCCGATGGCGCAGATCGAGACTTGATTTAGAGAATGAGATGACCATCAACTTTAAAAAAGGTGAAGATGGAAAGACCATTATGTGGTATTAAAAGCATCTATTTCCATGGATACGAAGAACAAAGGATACAAGAGCTATGGAAAAGAAATTTCCACAAAAGCAAGTGTGATCCAGAATGAGATCAACAGTGTCGTGTCCAGCTATACATATGAAGAGTTCAGAGATGACCAGCAGGCAGTTCAGGATGAGATTTTAAAGAATCTCAGAACGATGTTTGATTCCGACTTTATTGTCAGTGTCGGATTCTCCAGCGTGACATGCCAGTAAAGAATAGGAAACAAAAAGACGGACAGGTGGTGAGATTTACATGGGCGACGTCTTATCGCAAAATGAGATTGATAATCTTCTGCAGGCATTAAGCAGTGGAGAACTGGATGCAGAAGAAATAAAAAGACAGTGACGAAAAACAGATTAAAATTATGATTTTGCACGACCGGCAAAATTCTCCAAAGAACATCTGAGGACGTTGGAAATTATTTTTGAGCATTATGGACGGCTTTTTAACAACAAACCTTCCGGTTTATCTGCGAAAGGCAATACAGGTAGAAGTAATGAACTCGGAGGCAGTATCGTATTCAGAGTTCTCCAGTGCATTATCAAATCCGGTTTTATTGGGAATCATTAATTTTGCACCTTTAAAAGGAAATATCATATTGGAAATTGCCTCTAATTTGGGTTATGCTATGGTTGATCGAATGTTAGGGCATGAAGGGGAACCGTTAGAAAAGACCAGGGAATTCTCGGAAATTGAGCTTCTGATCAGTAGAGGATTCTGACCGTCTGTGTTAATCTGCTTCATGAACCATGGGAGAATGTTGTAGATATTCATCCGAGGTTAGAGAGGATTGAGACAAATTCACAGTTTGCTCAGATTATTTCACCGAGTGAAATGATAGCAATTGTGACGATCAATATAAAAATCGGAGATGTGGAAGGACTAATGAATGTCTGTCTGCCATATCTTACATTAGAAGACATTATGGATAAGCTGAATACGAAGTATTGGTATTCCACAATGCAGGATAAAGATGAACAGCAATATGTAGATGCGATCGAGACATTGATCTCGAAAGCGCCGATACCAATGAAAGCAGTTCTTGGAAACAGCACGATCTCGGTCAGTGATTTTTCCGGTCTGCAGGTTGGAGATATTATCAGGCTTGATACAAAAAGTAAATCAGAACTGGATGTCTTTGTTGGAAATATCAAAAAATTTACTGCACTACCGGGTTCCTCGGGAGATAAATATGCGGTAAGAATTACATCAGTAATAAGAGAGGAGCAGTGAAGTAATGGATGGAATATTGTCACAGGAAGAAATCAGCGCATTACTGAATGATACGAGGTTCTGAAAATGCAACACAGAATACTTCATTGACAGACAATGAAAAAGATGCTATTGGGGAAATAGCCAATATCAGCATGGGAACCGCGAGCAACTACATTATTTTTTCGCTGGTAAACCGTAAAGTAGAGATTTCAACCCCGGTTGTAAGTTTGGCAACATGGGATGATATCGTAGAGGCTTATGAGAGACCGTGTGTATTTATCAGAATTGCATATACGGTAGGTCTCGATGGCAACAATCTTTTGATTTTAAAAAGAAAATGATGTTAAGATTATTACCGACCTGATGATGGGCGGTGATGGAACAAATACAGATGGAGAATTAGAGAATTGCACCTGAGTGCAATTTGTGAGGCAATGAACCAGATGATGGGTTCGGCAGCCACTTCACTATCTTCCATGCTGAACAAGAAGATTGATATCAGCCCGCCACATGCGGATTTAATAGATTTACAGGAAAATGTGGATGAAGGAACTATTGATGAGTTCCTAAAGAATCCATTTGTTAAGATTTCTTTTTCAAAATGGAGATCGGCGATCTGGTAAACAGTACGATCATGCAGTTGTATCCAATCTCTTTTTGCAAAAGAGATGTGTGCAAGTATTACACAGAACATGGAACAGGATGCAGCAGCAAATGCATCTGTAACACCACAGCCGGAGGCAAAACCGGCAACCACAGCCGACACCGCAGCCTGCTCCACAGCAGACAATGCAGAGTCAGCCGATGATGGATCAGGGGATGATGGGTCAGGCAATGCAAGGTCAGCCAATGATGGGTCAACCGATGCAGGGACAGCCGATGATGGGTCAACAAATGATGAGCCAGCCAATGATGGGTCAGCCGGTCAATGTACAGCCGGCACAGTTCCAGCCATTTATGGGGGATTTGTCCGCTGCATTCCAGAAAGAGAACATTGATCTGATCATGGATGTTCCACTGGAGGTTACGGTAGAGTTAGGAAGGACCAGCAAGTCCATTCAGGAAATTTTAGATTTTGCACCGGGAACTATTATCGAGTTAAATAAGATTGCCGGTGAGCCGATTGATGTATTAGTCAATGGCAAATATGTAGCTAAAGGCGAAGTTGTTGTAATTGAAGAAAGTTTTGGAGTAAGAATTACAGAAATTATCAAATAGAATGAAAAATAAGGAGATTAAACTATGGCAAAGAGTATTTTAATTTGTGACGATGCAGCATTTATGAGAATGATGATTAAAGACATTCTCACAAAAATGGTATGCAATTGCAGGAGAAGCAGAAAATGGAGCAAAAGCGGTTGAAAAGTATAATGAGACAAAACCGGATTTAGTTCTTATGGATATCACAATGCCGGAAATGGATGGAATTCAGGCATTAAAGAAGATTAAAGAGGCAGATGCAAACGCTTCCATTATCATGTGTTCAGCAATGGGTCAGCAGGCAATGGTTATTGAAGCAATCCAGTCAGGAGCAAAAGACTTTATTGTAAAACCGTTCCAGGCAGAACGTGTATTAGAGGCTGTTAAAAAAGTAGTTGGTTAAAGGATGATTTTATTACAGATGAAGACTTCCGGTTTTGACAGTTTTATACAGTTGTTGGGAGTCCTGCTGATTTTCATTTTTGTTCTGGCAATTACATATTTTACAACGAAATGGATTGCAGGGTATCAGAAGAGCAGATCTTTTAATAAGAATCTGCGGATCGTTGAGACTTTGCGTCTGACACAGAACAAATATATTCAGATTATTGAAGCCGGTGAGGTTTATTTGGTCATTGGTGTTGGAAAAGATGAGATTACCATGCTGACAACGCTGACAAAAGAGCAGCTTCATGATCTGGATACTTATGAAGTGATAAAACAGACAGAGGCAGGAGAAAACTTTCAGGAGATTCTGAAAAAATCAAAGAACGCCTGCCAAAGAAATAGGCAGAAAAGATGAAGAAATTTAAAGAAGTAGTATTGTATCGCTTCCGTTGTGTTTGGCGACCGTTGTACTGGTGTTGACACTTTCTATGTGTACAACACAGACGGCATATGCAACTTCAAAGGGAAGCAGTACGAAGACAACGAGTGAAAAAGTCGGTACCTGATGCCGCAGAAGATGTAAACAATGGTTTTTCCATTGCATACAACAATGATGGTGGAAGCCTTTCAGCTCCGATTAAGATCCTGCTATTCTTAACAGTGATCACATTAGCACCATCGATTCGATCATGCTGACCTCGTTTACGATGATCATCGTAGTGCTTCATTTTTTAAGGAGTGCGATTGGTACGCAGACATCTCCACCGAACCAGGTTCTGATAGGACTTGCACTGTTTTTGACATTGTTTATCATGTCACCGGTGTTTACGCGCATCAATGAAAAAGCGATCAAACCATTAGATGCCGGGGAGATTACGCAGGAAGAAGCATTAGAGATAGGAATGGAACCGCTTCGGGAGTTTATGTTTGGTCAGACACAGGTAAAAAGATATTAACCTGTTTTGTGAAATTGCAAACGTAACCTATGAAGACAAGGAAGAAATTACAAACACCGTCTTAATACCGGCGTTTATTATCAGTGAACTCCGTCAGGCGTTTATTATAGGATTTATCATTTATATTCCGTTTATTGTCATTGATATGGTGGTATCATCCGTATTGATGTCCATGGGTATGATGATGCTTCCACCGACAACCATTTCATTGCCATTTAAGATTCTCTTATTCATTTTAGCGGATGGATGGGATCTGGTAATCGGAAATCTGGTAAAACGTTTATGTGACAGATAGATAAAAGGAGTGAGGAGAATGATTACACAGGAGAAGTTTTAGATATTGCGAGTCAGGCAATTTATACGATCATCGTGGTATCGGCTCCGCTCTTATTGGTGTCTCATTGATCATAGGTCTGATCATCAGTATCTTTCAGACGGTGACATCCATACAGGAACAGACCCTTACGTTTGTGCCGAAGATTCTGCCGTGTTTGTAGGAATGATGATTTTTGGTTCATGGATACTGACACAGCTAACAGAGTATATTACAGATTTGTGGTCGAATTTCGGCGTATTCTTAAGCTAAGCGGTTATGGTAAATTTGAGTTTTTCTTTAGTTACATTTGAATACTTTTTGATGATAGTGGTCAGAGTTGCTGAGTTTTGTGGCAGTAGCACCATTTTTGGAACCAATAATACACCAAGACGTGTAAAATTGGTTTTTCCGTAATGGTTGCTATACTGCTGTTTCAGATTTTAGAGAGACCTGCACTTGATTACGAAGGTGTATTTGGATTTGCCGTTATCATTATCAGGGAGGGAATTACAGGATTGCTCATAGGATTTGGCAAGTGTTTGTAATTCCATTATTTTATTATGCGGGAAATATATTTCGATATGGAAATCGGATTGTCGATGGCAACAGAGTTCACCCGATGAATAATACACAGGTCAATATTGGTTGGTCAGTTGTATAATTATCTGTTATTGCTGTTGCTGATCGCAACGGATATGCATCATTATATTCTGCGTGCGGTGGTGGATTCCTACAAACTGATTCCGGTCAATGAACAGGTGTTTCAATGGGATCATCTGTTCCAGTCGTTTTTAACTTATATGACAGATCTGTTTGTGATCGCATTCCGCATTTTACCAATTTTTGCAGTTATGATGATACTGAACTGCATTTTTGGGAATTATGGCAAAAGTTGCACCGCAGATGAACATGTTTGCCATCGGTATGCAGATGAAGATCCTTGGACTAGGATTTTTAATTATGTTTTTGACCATTCGGGCATTTCAAACTTTGTGTTTAAAGAAATGAAAAATGATCGTATCGATTTATAGAAGGAATGTACTGAGTTGGAACAGGACATGAAACAGATCCTTCCCTATCACCTTCAATGGTTTGCAAAAGATGGTCCGGGCGGTGAAAAGACCGAGCCTGCCACAGCAAAAAAGCTGCGGGATGCCAGAGAAGAAGGAAAAGTTGCAAAGAGCAAGGGAATTGAATTTCGCCATTGGATCTGATTGCCCTGTTTTTGGTATTAAAAGTTTTATATCGTATGTAGGCAAGGGCTTTTTAGAAGAATTTTCAGCAGTTTATAATAAAATGCCGGAAATTGCGTTAAAGGGCAATGGACAGGGAATGTCCATCCATGCGGTAATGACCAGCTTTTCACCGGTGAATATACATTGATGCTCAAAATCGTGGCACCGTTTTTAGCGGTTTCGGATTCGCCGTTGACGCTTGTTGTCAATATTGTACAGGTGGGCTGGAAAGTCAGTACCAAAACCGATGCAGCCAAAAGCTGGACCGGTTTAATCCGGTGAACGGAATGAAGCGGATTATTCCAAGGATTCCGTTTTTGAACTGTTCAAATCGATTTTAAAAGATTGCACTGATTCTCTATATTGCGTATACTTGCAATCAAGGATCACGAAAATGATCTTTTTATTTTATATGATATTCCGTTAAATCAGGCGATTGCACTGTGTGGAACGATTTATAGGTGCAGGGCTGCAAGATCAGTCTGGTGTATCTCGTTGTCGGAATTGTGATTTCATATCAGAAGCACCGCTTTAATGAAGAGATGAAGATGACCAAGCAGGAGGTCAAGCGACGAGTACAAGAATACAGAGGGAAATCCGGAGATCAAAAGCAGGCAGAGGTCCAGGATGCGCGAAGCGTCCCAGCGCCGTATGATGCAGGATGTCCCGAAAGCAGATGTCATTATTACCAACCCGACGCATCTGTCCGTTGCAATTTCCTATGACAGCGAGACTGCCAAAGCACCGGTTGTACTAGCAAAAGGTGAAGATTATCTCGCAATGAAGACATCAGAGAGATTGCAAAAAGAGAATCAAATTGAAAATTGTAGAAAACAAACCACTTGCAAGAACACTCTATGCGACGGTAGATGTCGGACAGGAGATTCCGCCGGAACTCTATCAGGCAGTTGCAGAAGTGTTAGCAATGGTATATCATATGAAAAACCAGAATTAATTAAGACGGAAGGAGGAAAATAACCATGAAAAAAGCGGATTTAGGAATCGCAGCATATCTGCTCTGTGCGGTTATTTTCTTTATTATACCAATTCCGAGCATCTTATTAGACGTTATGCTGATGGTCAACATTTCCATCGCATTGATCATCCTGTTCAATGCACTGTTTGTACAGGAAATCTTAGAGATGTCATTTTCCCAACGTTATTGCTGTTTACCACACTGTTCAGAATTTCTCTGAACGTATCTTTCCACACGTCTGATCCTGACAACCGGAATCCGGGTAACGTCGTTGAAACATTCGGAAGCTTCGTGGGCGGCGGTGATATGATCGTCGGAGGCATTATCTTTATTGTACTGGTACTGATCCAGTTTATGGTGATCAACAAAGGTTCCGAACGTGTAGCTGAAGTAACGGCACGGTTTACTTTGGACGCAATGCCCGGTAAACAGATGGCGATTGATGCCGACCTGAATACCGGTACGATCAATGAAAAACAGGCAAGAGAACGAAGAGAGAAGATTCAGGCAGAATCCAGCTTCTTCGGATCCATGGATGGTGCTACGAAGTACGTAAAGGGAGATGCAGTTGCCGGACTGATCATTACATTCATCAACTTAATTGGTGGAACAGCCATGGGTATGATGCGTCAGGGACTACCATTTGCAGATGCGATCCAGCAGTATGGACTTCTGACCATTGGTGATGGTTTAGTAAGCCAGATTCCTTCTCTGGTCATTTCTCTTTCCACCGGTATTTTTTAGTTACCAAGGCATCGAAAGAGGCAGACTTTGGAGAGGTGCTGATCGAGCAGCTCTTTGGAATCCCAAAGGTATTATACATCGTAGAGCAACCCTGATCTTTTTAGAATTGTAACACCTTTAAATCCAATCCTGTTTGTTCCGTTTGGTGCAATGTATATTGTGGTAGGAAGAAAAATGCAGCAGACTGCGGGCATTGAAAGCATAGAGGAAGAAGTCTCGAAAGAAGAGACGGAAGCCGACGAGATACGAAGACCGGAGAATGTGGTTTCCCTGTTACAAAGTAGACCCGATCGAGTTAGAGTTTGGATATGGAATCATTCCGTTAGCCGATGTCAACCAGGGTGGAGACCTGTTAGACCGTGTGGTTATGATTCGGCGGCAGATTGCGTTAGAACTTGGTACAGTTGTTCCTATTATTCGATTAAGAGATAATATCCAGTTAAATCCAATCAATATATTATTAAGATAAAAGGCATTCAGGTCAGTGAAGGAGAGATCCTGTTTGACCATTATATGGCAATGAACCCCGGATATGTTACAGAAGAGATTTCCGGTATCCCGACCTTGAGCCGTCCTTCCACCTTCCTGCGATCTGGATCACAGAGGGACAGAGAGAAAAGGCGGAGAGTCTGGGTTATACCGTTGTTGACCCACTGCCTCATTATTGCAACACATCTGACGGAAGTCATCAAAGCCATATTGCAGAACTGTTAACAAGACAGGATGTACAGAATTTAGTAGACAATATCAAAGAGAGCAATCCGGCATTAGTCGAGGAGCTGATACCAAAACTTTTTAGGACTTGGAGAGATTCAGAAGGTATTGCAGAATCTGCTTAGCGAAGGAATATCCATCAGAGATCTGCTGACCATTTTGAGACATTAGCAGACCATGCATCGACTTCAAGAGATACCGATGTATTGACTGAATATGTAAGACAGAGCCTCAAGCGGGCAATTTCAAATAAATATTTTCCGGCAAACGAGGTTACAAGTGTCGTAACGCTGGATCCGGAAAGTAGAACAGGAGATCATGTCTTCTGTAAAGCAGACCGAACAGGGAGCATATCTGACGATGGATCCGAAAAACAAAAGCAATTATGGATTCTGTTGAGACAGAGATCGCAAAGTTAGAGAATCTTGGAAAGAGTCCGATTATCATTACATCTCCAATCGTGAGAATGTATTTTAAGAAACTGACAGAGGAATATTTTAAAGATTTGATTGTAGTATCTTACAATGAAGTGGATTCTAACGTAGAACTGCAGTCAGTTGAGATGGTGACAAAAATCGTATTTATTGGATGACTTAAATTGTTGGCGGGAATAACAACCATTTAAAATTAGCTTCAGATTTAAAATTGGATTATGGCAAAAGAAATGCGTTTTAACAGCAGATACTTATCAGTTGCTGCGGCAGAACAGTTACGTACTTATGCGAATATCTTAGATACACCATGACAGTTATTTATTCATCGGAAGAAGTAAGATGCAATATAGAGCTGTGTAAGGGATTATGATCTCGTTCTGGTAGATGCTGCAAGTTCTCTCTTATAAGAGTGAAGATCAGGAAAGATATGAAACTACTCATGAAGTCTGGATGACAAATATAAGGGAAGGATGTTTATCTGGTATTTAAAGCACAACTACAAAATACCACGATTTGATGGAAATTGTAGATAAATGCCATGAGATATCGGATTCTAAGATTATTTTACTAAATTAAGATGAAACTTAGTAGTTATGTTAGTCTGTTAAATATTCACATGTATTCTGGTGCGGATGTTTCCTATGTGACAACAAGAGACAGAATATTGCAGATAAATAATTAGAAATTTTCAGTCACAGAAAATTGTAAAACGATTTATTAAGGGCAGATAATAATATGGATCAGGCGAAAAGCTGCACAATGTGAACAATTAAAGACAAACTTTAAGAAATGATGCAATTTATAGTGAAAAGGTGGCGGAAAATCAGCATTAAATAAGTTTCAGAAAATGAATAAGAAAGTTATTATTTTGATGCTGATTTGGGACTATTAACAAATGTAGAAGTTATGCTTGGAGCAATACCAAAACATAATCTGAGTGTATATACCAGGGGAATGGATATACGGCAGATTATAACAGAAGAGGGACCAGCTTAGAGATAGCTTTATCTCAAGGCGGCTCAGGCATTGTGGGAATGAATAATCTGTCCAAGGGATCAAGTTACTTTTAGTACGTAATCTAGCTGAGTTAGATGAAATGGCTGATGATATTGTACTGGTGGATACCGGGCAGGAATTACAGACAGCGTATTGGAATTTGTTATGGCTTGTCGGAGGTCTCTGAGAACATCAGCACCCAGGAACCAAGAAACTCACTGACCATTCCTATTCTCTGTTAAAGGGCTGCAGAATCAGATTTACCTGCCAAAAGCTGGAGACATAGATTCATGTAGTTTACTAACCATTGTAAATTCATGGAAGATGGACAAACAGTATATGATAAATTAAATACCGTTGTCACAGTTTAAATGGTAATCTTAGATATCTCAACACATGATACATAAAGTTCATGTTTGAAAACTTAATACATGACTTCTAAAGATAGTATACTACTATGCAAGGACACAGGTCAGCAAAAGCATTTGAGATACTTACAAATAATCTTATAGAAGGTGCGCATGATTCATTCCGATTGATGCAAAGCAGCTTTGCCCAGTCGTTTACTAGAATTTTTAATGAACAAGATAGGTGATGGGAATGAGAGGTCAAATGTTTACGGGAAGGGATAAAGAAAATTTGAGTATTCCTTATAGTGATTCTCAGGCAGGAAGGAGGCCCAGAATCTGCAGAAAAGGCTGACCAGTTTACAAGAGTCAAGATTTTTAGAACTGTTTGAAAATGGTGAAATCGAGATAAGCAGGTGCCGATTCAGGAGTGGAAAACTGATATTAACTTCCCACTGGGACTTCGCTATGAATTTGGCAATTCCTACACCAGGTAGGATTGTAATATAAAGCATTGAATTCAGATTGGATCCAGGGAACTGATTTATAAAGACGCAGAACCGCTACCTGCTCAGGTTGTATTAAATACACCCACTGAGGCAAAATATCAAGAGACAGGGATATATTACCAGTATCGATATATGATCATGCATGCTAAGGAGTATTTCCATCAGACTTAAGACTGAAAGAAAGCTGGAAATAGAACACAGACCCAAGGAGACTGTCATCTCCATAGAAGTCTCAGGGATGATGAGTATAAAAAGCACGAAAAGAGGGCACTATTATTGGAAATATCAGTGAGAGGTGGTACTTGCTTTGCTTAGACTAGAATAAGGAGCTTGGTTAGAGAGGGAAAAGCTGTTCTCAGATTATTTAGCTGATGCTACAGACTACCAGACCGGTGACAGAGCAATATACTCTTCAGGAGATATATCCTACGCGAGTACAGGGAAGCTGTTAAATCGTGATAATATGTATGAAATACCGACTAAGAATTTATTATTCAGTGATTGATAAAATAAAGGGAAGAGGTATCATCAGTATATATTTTAGCGGGAGAAAGAGCTAAGACAAGAGGAAAGGATAAAGGGTTAAATTCAATAGAGATGAAAAGAATATTCTGGTTTGAAATTTGAGAGTGACTCCAGCACTCCATGAGAGGGGTTATCTGTGAGTATAAATGAGATTCAGATCAAGTGGGTTTTCAGCAACTATGGATTCTGCTAAAGAGATGGTTTTGGGAGGCTTATATAGAGATTGTGTCAAGAAAGCATATGGCGTACTTAGTTGTTTTAAAGATGTAAATATGCATAGAGATAGGCACGGACTCAGGAACTTCACTTGAAGAGATTTCCACAAAAGAAAATATAAAAGCTAGCTTAGTAGTAATGAATTCAGTACATTAACGACGGATGGAGGCTGAGAGTTTACACTCAAAGGCAATGGGACATTAAGTGCTAGAGTGAGCTTTATCAAGGAAAACTAAATAAACAGAAAGTCAGAGACAAAGGGACAGCGTTTCAGGGAAAAACTGATAAAAGTTCACGCAACAATAACTGCAGGAAGCACACAGACGTATCCAGAAAAAAGTAATTACAGATATTAGTAAAACCGGCTGTCCACGGAAGATTAGAACGAAGGATGCAGCCCGGAGCAAGATTGTTCAATTGCATGTTCCACAGGCGGTCCAAAATCTTTACAGAGTGTAATTCATTGCTGAAATCAATATGGATGCACCGGTTCTTGTGGTTCCATATGCCGGCTGGTTTTACAAAATCCATGGCAGACTGGCTGAATGACTCAGCCCGCTGGATAATGAAGGCAAACAGAGGTGATGTCTTCCAGAAAAAGGACATGTTATAATATTTCAGGAGGAAAACATTTACTGGTAATAGCGGTTAAAGCAGATGGAACGCACCGTATTGTTTTAAGTGACGCACCGGCAATTGAGGATTAAGACCATGCGCCAATCTGATGTATGAGTCTTGATGGACAGCGCTATGATGAAAATTACCTGTAGTTCTTACCGGAATGAATTTTGATGGAACAAAGAGATTTCAGAACTCAAAGATGTATACGAATTGTAACAGGATGAAGAAACATCTGTGGTAGAGGCGAAGCAAAGGCAATTTACAGAGACAGGACTTGTTGAGTGGAAATAAGTACCATTAGAAAGTGCTGCGAGACACAATTCAAAAGAACGTAGTAAATCAGATGGATGCTAAGCCAGCATCTAGGGAAATTTTATTGATGAGACAAGTAGCATATCAGAGCCTGAGCAATACATG
>VOFB01002577.1_pt1 | contig 18545 bp, 21 predicted proteins | sample 5384141 | NCBI WGS metagenome assembly VOFB01 (sample SAMN12384721, study PRJNA508395) | human gut metagenome | isolation source: healthy gut A | host: Homo sapiens | reverse complement strand
CCTACGAAATCAGGCGAGATCATACTTGCACGCGACCAAGTTTTGATGACCGACTTTTTGTTGCCTTCCGCCTGAGCGACGACTTTCGCTTCGAGCTTGGGGTCGATAAACGGTCCTTTTTTTAATGAACGGCTCATTATGTACTCTTATTTAATTATTTTTTCTTCTTGGAAATAATAAACTTCGAGGTCGTCTTCTTCGGGTTGCGAGTCTTGTAACCCTTAGCCAGCAGACCCTTGCGCGAACGGGGGTGACCACCGGATGCACGGCCTTCACCACCACCCATCGGGTGATCCACGGGGTTCATCACCACGCCGCGGTTGCGCGGACGGCGGCCGAGCCAACGCTCACGACCTGCCTTGCCGGAGCTTTCGAGGCTGTGGTCGATGTTCGACACGACGCCCACCGTAGCACGGCAAGTTACGAGTACCATACGAGTCTCGCCCGAAGGCAGCTTGATGATGGCGAATTTGCCCTCACGAGCCAGCAGCTGGGCGTAAGAACCGGCGGAACGAGCCATGGCGGCTCCCTGGCCGGGGTAGAGTTCGATATTGTGGATGACCGTACCCAGCGGAATCTCGCTCAGGAAGAGCGTGTTTCCGACTTCGGGAGCGACGCCTGCGCCGCTTACCACGGTCTGACCCACTTGGAGTCCGTTCGGTGCGATGATGTAGCTCTTCTCACCGTCGGCGTATACCAGAAGTGCAATACGTGCAGTACGATTGGGGTCGTACTCGACAGATTTTACAGTTGCAGCAATGCCGTCCTTCGTGCGCTTGAAGTCGATGTTACGATACATCTGCTTGTGACCGCCGCCGATGTAGCGAACCGTCATCTTACCGGAATTGTTGCGTCCGCCCGAATTCTTCTGGGGGCTGAGCAACGATTTCTCAGGCTTATTCGTCGTGATTTCGTCGAACGTACCGATGATCTTATGTCTTGTACCCGGAGTAACGGGTTTGAATTTTTTTACTGCCATCTTCGTTAGATATTACTGTAAAAATCTATCTTATCTCCGTCCTTCAAGGTGACGATAGCCTTCTTGAAGTTGTTAGCGCGACCCTCCAAGAGACCGGCCTTGGTGTAGCGGCTCTTGAGTTTGCCCATGTAGTTCACGGTGTTCACATTCGTCACGACGACGTTGTACATCTGTTCTACGGCATTGCGAATCTGCAGCTTGTTAGCCCTCACGTCAACGATAAAACCGTAGCGATTCAACTTTTCGCCCTGAATCGTCATTTTTTCGGTCAAAACCGGCTTAATAATAATTTCCATTGTGTGTCTTGCGTTTTTAAGCTAACATCGTATTCAAAACATTCTCGGCACCTTCCACCATCACGATCGCCGATGCGTTCATCACGTCGTACGTGCAGACGTTCTGAGCCAGCACGGGCTGTACGTAGGGCAGGTTGCGGCACGAGAGCTGAAGGTTTGCATTGGACTCCGGGAGAACCAGCAGTACCTTTTTGTCGGCTACTTTCAGCGCATCGGCCAGGGCAACGACGGCCTTGGTCTTGGGGGCATCCATCGAGATGGGCTCCACTACGCTGATGACGCCGGCCTGTGCCTTGTAGGTCAGTGCGCTGCGGCGGGCCAGCTGCTTGAGCTTCTTGTTGAGCTTGAAGCTGTAATCGCGGGGCTGGGGGCCGAAGATACGGCCGCCGCCCGGAAACAGCGGAGACTTGATGCTGCCGCAACGGGCGCCGCCGGTGCCTTTCTGACGCTTGAGCTTGCGCGTCGAGCCGGCGACTTCGTTGCGCTGCTTCGACTTGTGCGTACCCTGACGCTGATCAGCAAGATACTGCTTCACGTCGAGGTAGATAGCGTGGTCATTAGCCTCCACGCCGAAGACGGCGTCCGAAAGAACTACCTTACGACCCGTTTCTTTTCCTTGTGTGTTTAAAACAGCTAATTCCATACTACTTCTCAATTGTTAAATAAGCACCCTTTGCTCCCGGAATCGAACCTTTCACGAGGATAAGGTTGCTCTCAGGAATAACTTTCAATACGCGCAGGTTCAAAACCTTGACCTGCTCACCGCCCATCTGGCCGGGCAAGCGCTTGCCCTTGAAGACGCGCGAGGGATAGGACGATGCGCCCAGCGAACCGGGTTTGCGCTGACGGTTGTGCTGACCGTGGGTCTGTCCGCCCACGCCGCCGAAACCGTGACGCTTCACAACGCCTTGGAAGCCTTTACCTTTCGATATCCCGGTCACGTCCACCCAGTCCTCTTCCGAGAAGAGTTCCACGGTAAGCGTGTCGCCGAGATTCACTTCGGGCATACCCTTGAATTCAGCCATTTTGCGCTTGGGGGTAGTGCCGGCTTTCTTGAAGTGTCCTAACAAACTGCTGCTGGTGTGCTTTTCACTTTTCTCGTCATAGGCAATCTGTACCGCTTCGTAGGTATCCTTCTCCACGGTCTTGATTTGCGTAACAACGCACGGACCAGCCTCAATGACAGTGCATGGTATATTCTTACCCTCGGCACTGTAAACGGAAGTCATTCCGATTTTCTTTCCAATAAGTCCTGACATTTGTTGTCGATTGTTTGTTATAAATAAAGTGATCTTTCGTTGCTATACTCAACAGGTACAAGCCTTCCGTTATCACACCTTGATTTCGACCTCCACACCCGAGGGAAGCTCCAGCTTCATCAGCGCGTCGATCGTCTTGGGCGTCGACGAATAGATGTCGAGGATGCGCTTGAAGGTGCAGAGCTGGAACTGCTCGCGGGCTTTCTTGTTGACGAAAGTCGAGCGGTTCACCGTGAAAATCTGCTTGTGCGTGGGAAGGGGCACCGGACCGCTTACAACGGCGCCCGTGCTCTTCACGGTCTTCACAATCTTCTCGGCCGACTTGTCCACGAGATTGTGATCGAATGACTTTAACTTGATTCTAATCTTCTGGTTCATATCGGTTTGCTTATTCTATATCCTTACGTTTACCACTCGCTTTCTCGATGATCTCCTTGGCAAGGTTAGCGGGAACCTCCTCGAAGTGCGAGAACTCCATCGACGACGTGGCGCGGCCCGACGAAATCGTACGCAGCACGGTCACGTAGCCGAACATCTCCGACAGGGGAACCTTCGCCTTCACGACGCGGGCGTTGCCCTTCGACTCCATGCCCTGGATCTGGCCGCGGCGCTTGTTCAGGTCGCCGATGATGTCGCCCATGCTCTCCTCGGGGGTCACGACCTCCACGGACATGATGGGCTCCAGAATCACCGAGCCGGCCTTGGGAGCAGCTTCGCGGTAACCGTTGCGGGCAGCGATCTCGAACGACAGCTGGTCGGAGTCCACGGGGTGGAACGAACCGTCGAGCAGCGTAATCTTCATCGAGTCCATCTTGTAACCGGCCAACGCACCGTTGGTCATCGCCGAAGCAAAGCCCTTCTGAACCGAGGGGATGAACTCCTTGGGAATGTTGCCGCCCTTGACCTCGTCGACGAACGTCAGACCCATCTTGCCCTCTTCGGCAGGACCGATCTCGAAGATGATGTCGGCGAACTTACCGCGGCCGCCGGTCTGCTTCTTGAACACCTCGCGGTGCTGAACCGTCTTGGTAAGCGCCTCCTTGTAGTTGACCTGGGGCGGCACCCTGGTTGATCTCGACGCCGAACTCACGGCGCAGACGGTCGACGATGATGTCGAGGTGCAACTCACCCATACCGCTGATGACGGTCTGGCCCGAATCCTCGTCGGTGTGAACCGTAAAGGTGGGGTCTTCCTCAGCCAGTTTCGACAGGGCGATGCCGAGCTTGTCCAGATCCTTCTGGGTCTTGGGCTCGACGGCCAGGCCGATCACCGGTTCGGGGAAGGTCATCTGCTCCAGGACGATCGGTGCGTTCTCGGCGCAGAGCGTGTCGCCCGTGCGGATCTCCTTGAAACCGACGGCGGCGCAGATGTCGCCGGCCGACGGTCTCCATCGGGTTCTGCTTGTTGGAGTGCATCTGGTAGATACGGCTGATACGCTCGCGCTTGCCGCTGCGGGAGTTGAGCACGTACGAACCTGCATCGAGCTTACCCGAATAGATACGCACGAAGCACAGGCGGCCTACGAAGGGGTCGGTGGCGATCTTGAATGCGAGACCGCAGAACGGATCGTCCTCCGAAGCGTGGCGCACGGTTTCCTCGTCGGTCTTGGGGTTGATACCCGTGACGGCAGGCAGATCCAGCGGCGACGGCAGGAACGCGATGATGCAGTCGAGCAGTTTCTGCACGCCCTTGTTGTGGAACGACGAGCCGCAGAGCATCGGCACGAGCGTCATCTGGATCGTCGCCTTGCGGATCGCGGCGATCAGCTCTTCGGGTGGTGATCGACGCGGGGTCTTCGAAGAATTTCTCCATCAGCGCGTCGTCGGTCGCAGCGACCTCTTCGATGAGCTTGGCGCGCCATTCGGCAGCCTCCTCGGCCTTATCGATTCGGGAATCTCCTTCAGCTCGAAGTTGTCGCGGACGGTCTTGTCGTCGTAGTAGTAGTACGCATTATTATATATAAGGTCAACGATTCCTTCGAATTTATCCTCCGCACCGATCGGCAGAACGACCGGAAGGGCCGTAGCACCGAAGTGCTCCTTGATCTGTGCGCAGACTGCCAGGAAATCGGCGCCCGTACGGTCCATCTTGTTGACGTAGCCGATACGGGGGACATTGTACTTGTCCGCCTGGCGCCATACGGTCTCCGACTGGGGCTCCACGCCGCCCACAGCGCAGAAGGTAGCCACGGCGCCGTCCAGCACGCGCAGCGAACGCTCCACCTCGACGGTGAAGTCGACGTGTCCCGGAGTGTCGATCAGGTTGATCTGATACTGGTTGCCCTTGTAGTTCCAGAATGCGGTGGTAGCGGCCGAGGTGATCGTGATACCGCGCTCCTGCTCCTGAACCATCCAGTCCATAACGGCTGCGCCTTCGTGTACCTCACCGATTTTGTGAGTCTTGCCCGTGTAGAAAAGGATACGCTCCGACGTGGTGGTCTTACCGGCGTCGATGTGTGCCATGATACCGATATTGCGAACGTAGTGTAAATCTCTGGTTGCCATCTGTCTCTCCTTATTTAGAATCTGAAGTGTGCGAACGCCTTGTTGGCCTCGGCCATGCGGTGCATCTCCTCCTTGCGTTTGAAGGCGGCGCCCTGCTGGTTGTAGGCATCCAGTATCTCTGCTGAGAGTCGATCTGCCATCGTCTTGCCGGCGCGCTTGCGGGAATAGAGGACAAGGTTTTTCATGGAAATAGAAATCTTGCGCTCCGGACGAACCTCCATAGGAACCTGGAACGTCGCACCTCCGATACGCTTCGATTTCACTTCGACTTGGGGCGTGATGTTCTCCAGGGCCTGTTTCCAGATTTCCAGGGGAGATTTATCAGCATCCTTCATCTTCTTGCCTACCAGATCCAACGCATCGTAGAAAATGGTGTAGGCAATACTCTTCTTACCGTCCAACATAAGGTTGTTGACGAAACGGGTCACAGACACGTCGCCGAACTTGGGATCCGGAAGTAGAATTCGCTTTTTTGGCTTAGCTTTTCTCATTGTTTATTCGAAAATTGTCTAATTAATGTTTCTCGTGATTATTTACCTGCCTTGGGGCGCTTTGCACCGTACTTCGAACGGCGCTGGCGACGACCGTCGACACCAGCCGAGTCGAGCGCACCGCGCACGAGGTGGTAACGTACACCGGGGAGGTCTTTCACACGACCGCCGCGGACGAGCACGATGGAGTGCTCCTGCAAGTTGTGGCCTTCACCGGGGATGTAGGCGTTGACCTCCTTGCCGTTGGTCAATCTTACACGCGCAACCTTACGCATAGCCGAGTTAGGCTTCTTCGGGGTCGTGGTGTACACACGCGTACATACGCCTCGGCGCTGCGGACACGCTGCGAGTGCGGGAGACTTGCTCTTGTCCTCCAGACGTACTCGGCCGTTTCTCACTAACTGTTGAATAGTAGGCATTTCTTACTGTGTCCTTTAATAAATGGTTAAATTTCAATCTCCATTGTCCAAAATGGACTGCAAAGATACGCAAAAATTCCGAACCGCCATATATAAGTGCAACATTTTTTGCCGTTCCAGCCCGATTTTTCAGCATTTTAGCCCATTTCAGCCCTTTTATCGATTCTTTTTATTTATAGAATTTATAAACATATAACATAATGCTTATATACAAATCCAGCAACCGGTTACTGATCAATAAAATAGCAACTTCTGCTCTCCGGAAATAGTCTTTCGGCCTCCAGCCGGCCTCCCGTCTCACCAAAGCGCAGGCTCCACTACGACACCCGGACAGCTCATCCGGGTCTTTCACCCCAATTCTCCGAAGCAAAGGGCAAGCCTCTCTCAAGAAAAAATTTCGATCCGTCTCCGGCTTCCGCCATCTTTCCGTACAGGAAGGCGGAACCGGACCCGAAACGGAAACCAAGGACATACGAACTCCGCCGTACAACGAACAGGGGTCCCGAAAAGAGGCCGATAAACGAAGAATATAAGGAGTATTTACAAATGATACCGGATCCGGAAAACGGAGAAACAAGTTCAAAGTCAAATCCGGCCCGTCGCTTCCTTTCTCCATTTACAGAAGACAGAATACGGTCCGGACAAGTTTGGCTCGCCCCCCATCTTTCACTATCTTTGCAGAAGATCGAATACGTCTCGGAAAACTGCGAGCAAGCACCCATTTTCTTCCGGCTTTCACTATCTTTGCAGAAGACAGGAGGCTGTTCGGAAATCTTGGAGAATAAATTCTCCCGATTTCGCCGGGCTTTCACTATCTTTGCCCCTGAAACGAAAACAATTCAAACCTATGGAGTACAATTTCAAAGAGATAGAAGCCAAGTGGCAGCGCCGCTGGCAGGAAGAGGAAACCTATCGCGTGGAAGCCGATCCCACACGTCCCAAATTCTACGTGCTCGACATGTTCCCCTACCCTTCGGGTGCGGGTCTGCACGTCGGACACCCGCTGGGCTATATCGCTTCGGACATCTACTCGCGCTACAAACGGCTTTGCGGCTTCAACGTACTGCACCCGATGGGATACGACGCCTTCGGCCTGCCCGCCGAGCAGTACGCCATACAGACGGGCCAGCACCCTGCCGTGACGACCGAGCGGAACATCGCCCGCTACCGCGAGCAGCTCGACAAGATCGGGTTCTCGTTCGACTGGGATCGCGAGGTGCGCACTTGCGACCCCGCCTATTACAAATGGACCCAGTGGGCCTTTCTGGAGATGTTCAAACACTACTACGACCGCAGTACGGACAAGGCCGAACCGATCGAAAAACTCGTCGCCCGTTTCGAGGCGCAGGGCACCGAAGGACTCGACGCCGCCTGCACGCAGGAGATGCGTTTCACGGCCGACGAATGGAAATCCAAAACCGAAGAGGAACGCGAACAGATCCTCCAGAACTACCGCCTGGCGTTCCGCGCCGACACGATGGTCAATTGGTGTCCGCAGCTGGGCACGGTACTGGCCAACGACGAGGTGAAGGACGGACTCTCCGAACGCGGCGGCTTTCCCGTCGAACAGAAGCAGATGAAACAGTGGCTGCTCCGCGTAACGGCCTACGCCCAGCGGATGCTCGACGGACTGGAACGGCTCGAGTGGAGCGACTCGCTGAAGGAGATCCAGCGCAACTGGATCGGCCGTTCGGAAGGCGCCCAGGTCTTCTTCGACATCCAGGGCTCCGACCGAAAACTCGAGATATTCACCACGCGTCCCGACACGATCTTCGGCGTTACCTTCATGGTCATCGCTCCGGAGCACGAATGGGTTCACGACCTTACCACGCCCGAACAACGGGCCGCCGTCGAGGAGTACATCGCCCAGGCGAAGAAACGCTCCGAGCGGGAGCGCATCGCCGAAACCAAGCGCGTAAGCGGTGTAGCGACAGGCTCCTATGCGATCAACCCTTTCACGGGCAAGGCGATTCCGATCTACATTTCGGACTACGTGCTGGCCGGCTACGGGACGGGGGCCATCATGGCTGTCCCCGCCCACGACTCGCGCGACTACGCCTTCGCCCGCCATTTCGGGCTGGAGATCGTCCCGGTAGTCGAAGGCGGCGACATTTCACAGGAGTCGTACGACGCCAAATCGGGCAAAGTAATCAACTCGGATTTCCTCGACGGCAAGGATGTAAAGGAGGCGATCGGTCGCATCCTGGGCGAAATCGAGCGACGCGGATTGGGCCGCCGGTTAGTGAACTACCGCCTGCGCGACGCCATCTTCTCGCGTCAGCGCTACTGGGGCGAGCCGTTCCCGATCTACTACAAGGAAGGCACGGCCTATCCGCTGCCGGAAGAGCGGCTGCCGCTGGAGCTGCCGCCGATCGACAACTTCGGCCCGACCGAACAGGGCGAACCGCCCTTGGCACGGGCCAAGGAGTGGACGACGCCCGAAGGCTATCCCCTCGAAGTATCCACGATGCCCGGATTCGCCGGATCGTCGGCCTACTACCTGCGCTACATGGATCCGCACAACGACCAAGCGCTCGTGGGCCGCGCCGCCAACGAATACTGGCGTAACGTCGATCTCTACGTCGGCGGCATCGAACACGCGACAGGACACCTGATGTATTCGCGCTTCTGGAACATGTTCCTCTACGACCTGGGATATGTCTGCGAACCGGAGCCGTTCAAGAAACTCGTCAATCAGGGTATGATCCAGGGCCGTTCGAATTTCGTCTATCGCGTGGTCGGCACCAACAAATTCGTATCGCTCGGGCTGAAAGACCAGTACAAAACCCAGGAGATCCACGTCGATGTGAACATCGTGCGCAACGACATACTCGACCTCGACGCGTTCCGCGCATGGCGTCCCGAATTCAAGGATGCGGAGTTCATCCTCTCGAAGAGGGCAGGTACGTCTGCGGCTGGGCCATCGAGAAGATGTCCAAGTCGTTCTACAACGTCGTGAACCCCGACTACATCGTCGACAACTACGGCGCCGACACGCTGCGCATGTACGAAATGTTCCTCGGCCCGCTCGAACAGTCGAAACCGTGGGACACGAACGGCATCGACGGCGTGCATAAATTCCTGCGCCGTTTCTGGGCCCTCTTCTACAACCGCGAAGGACAACTGATCCTTACGGACGAAAAAGCCACGGATAAAGAGCTGAAGACGCTTCATAAAACGATAAAAAAGGTGCGCGAGGACATCGAAAACTTCTCGTTCAACACCTCCGTCGCCGCCTTCATGATCTGCCTCAACGAATTGGGCGAATGCAACAAGCGCGAGGTGCTCGAGCCGCTGACCGTTCTGCTGGCACCCTTCGCGCCGCACATCGCCGAGGAGCTGTGGGAAACACGCTGGGACACACGACCTCGGTCTGCGACGCGCAATACCCCGTCTGCGAGGAGAAATACCTCGTGGAAAGTTCGTTCGAATATCCGGTTTCGGTCAATGGAAAGCTCCGTTTCAAGAAGGAGTACGCCCTGACGCTCTCGGCCAGATCCAGGCGGACATCGTACGCAGCCCGAGGCGCAGAAGTGGCTCGAAGGCAAGGCCCCGAAGAAGATCATCGTCGTACCGGGCAAGATCATCAACATCGTGATCTGACGCACCCCGGCGCAAGGCGCCACCGACGCCCCCGACACGGCGGATGCGGTCGAATCCGCGCCCGCATTCCCGGACAACCCGCCCCGCCCTGCGGGGACAAAAACGATAAGACCATGAGACGACTTGCACACGTTCGCCACCTCCTGCATCGCCGCCGCATCATAACCCAACATGATGCTGCGACGCTGAAAATCTGGGACAACAAGACGGCGCCCCACAGCAACGGCATCGCCACGCCCGAACGGGAACCCGAGCCGAACCGGATTGCCGACGTTTCGCAGGCCGTGCTCTACATCTTCCCGGCCGACCCCGCAAAAGCGACGGGGCAGGCCGTCGTGATCTGCCCGGGCGGGGGCTACGTGAAACTGTGCATCGACTACGAAGGTTACGACATGGCCAAGTGGTTCGCCGCCAACGGCATCACGGCCGCCGTACTCAAATACCGCATGCCCAACGGCCACCCCGAGGTGCCGCTGGAGGACGTCGAACAGGCGCTGCGCATCATGATGGGGCTCGAAGCGGGCGCCACCGGGTTCACGGCCGGCAAGGTCGGCATCGTGGGCAGCTCGGCAGGCGGTCACCTCGCGGCCTCGGCCTCGACGTTGGCCGAGACCAAGCCCGCCTTCTCGATCCTTTTCTACCCGGTCATCACGGCCGAAAAGGGCAAAGGGCACCAGGGGTCGTTCAACGCCCTGCTGGGCGGCAGCCGCAATGCGGAGAGCGACACGTGGTATTCGCTCCAGAACCGCGTGACGGCACAGACCCCGCCGACGCTGCTGCTGCTTTCGGACGACGACAAGGTCGTGCCGCCCGTCAACGGCATCCTCTATTACAACGCCCTCAAGGAGCACGGCGTGAAAGCCTCGATGCACATCTACCCCACCGGCGGGCACGGCTGGGGCATCCGCGAAAAAAATTCCTGAATCATCTTTTTATTTGGGCAACAGGCAACTTCCTGGCTGAAAAAGCTGAACGAAGCATAGAATCCAGCTTCCGTGCTCCTGCGGCAACCCGGCCTGCCCGGCTGCGTGGATGTCGGGATACGACCGGCCACAAGCCGCAAAAGCGCAGGGAGGGAACTCGCGGAAGCCGTAGTGCAGGCAGCCGTACAGGAGTTCGGCCAACAGGTTCGTTCCCGCCGGGAGTCGGATTGGCCTGCGGGGCAACTAATCTCCGAGAATAAAGCCCCGTTTTTTCAGACGGCGCATTGCCGTTTGACGATTATTGCGTATCTTTGCCGGCAAAATCAAGGATTTATGGCAGACAACAGCATTTTGAGCCGTCTCGACGGCCTGAAACTCAAATACGAGGAGATGGGCCAGAAACTCACCGACCCCGAAGTGATCGCCGACGTCAAGCAGTTCATCCAATTCAACAAGGAGTACCGGGAGCTGGAGCCGATCATCGAGACCTCGGAACGTTACCGCACGGCCTTGGCCAACCTGGCCGAAGCCAAGGACATCCTCTCCAACGACAAGGACGAGGAGATGCGCGAAATGGCTCGCGGCGAGATCGCCGAACTGGAGCCGGCCATCGAGCAGATGGAGGAGCAGATCAAACTGCTGCTGATCCCCAAAGACCCGCAGGACTCGAAGAACGCCATCATGGAGATTCGCGGCGGCACGGGCGGCGACGAGGCGGCCATCTTCGCCGGCGACCTGCTGCGCATGTATACCAAATACATCGAGTCGAAGGGCTGGCGCTACGAAATGACATCGTTCTCGGACGGTGCCGCGGGAGGCTACAAGGAGGTCGTCCTCAAAGTCACGGGGCAGAACGTCTACGGCACGCTCAAATACGAATCGGGCGTCCACCGCGTGCAGCGCGTGCCACAGACCGAGACGCAGGGCCGCGTCCACACGTCGGCCGCTTCGGTGGCCGTACTGCCCGAAGCCGAGGAATTCGACGTCGAGATCTCGATGAACGACATCCGCAAGGACATCTTCTGTGCGTCGGGGCCGGGCGGGCAGTCGGTCAACACGACCTACTCGGCCATCCGCCTCACGCACATCCCCACGGGCATCGTCGTGCAGTGCCAGGATCAGAAATCACAGCTCAAGAACTTCGACAAGGCGTTCGAGGAGTTGCGTACGCGCGTGTTCAACCTCGAATACTCGAAATACCTCGACGAGATCGCCTCGAAGCGCAAGACGATGGTCTCGACGGGCGACCGCTCGGCCAAGATCCGCACCTACAACTACCCGCAGGGACGTATCACCGACCACCGCATCAACTATACGATCTACAACCTCTCGGCCTTCATGGACGGTGACATTCCAGGACGTGATCGACCACCTGATCGTGGCCGAGAACGCCGAGCGCCTCAAGGAGAGCGAACTCTAACACACCTCCGACATGGCCCTTCCCGAAGGATTCGACGCGGAAGTCTATTCGGTCGTGGCGCAAATTCCCGCAGGGCGCGTAACGACCTACGGACAGATCGCCCGGCTGATCGGCATGCCGGGATATGCCCGCCGCCATGGCATGCGCTGGCTTGGCTCCCGCCGGACCCGCCCTGCCAAACCGGGTCGACCGAAAAGCCAGGCAAACCGACAAACTGACAGGCCGGGCATTCGACGACGAAGGTGTCCGCTTCCGAAAAAACGTGGCGCAAATCCCCCGCCGGGCTGGAAGGAGGTCACTCTCTGAAAGCAATATTCCGCGGCTGGCCGCAGCAACGGGAATTGCTCGAAAAGGAAGGCGTTCGCTTCAAGGCCAACGGCTGCGCCGACGTCGTCCGCTTCATGTGGGAGGAAATCCTGTAACCCGCATCGCACCTGCCCCACGACCGGAACCCGCATCGGGAGCTGCGACGGGAAGAGCACCGGGAACCCCGCCGGGAAGGGCATTCGCCCCACCCCGCCGGACACGATCGCCCGGCAGGCCGCGGCAACATATCGCCGGAAAAAATTTGGCATTCCGCACCAAAACCGTTATCTTCGCATCATCCCGCATACGCTCCGGACATACTGCGGCGGGCAATATTCCCCGCCGGGGATGCGTTTACCGGGAAAAAGCACCGCATGAAAAGATACATCCTGCTCCTATCCGCACTCTTTGCCGCGACACTCTCCGCCGTGGCGCAGCGTCCCCTGTATATCGTCAACGGCGTCGAAACCGAAGAGATCGAATCGATCCCGCCCGACGACATCGAAAATATCGAATCCCTGCCGGCCGACGAGGAAACCATCGCCCGCTACGGGGAAAAAGCCGCCAACGGGGTAATACTCATCTCGCTCCGCTACGACAAACCCGCTATCTTCGAGGCCGGCACGACCTTCGACGAGTACATCGCCGGGCAGGTCAAATGGGACGACGACGAACCGGCAGCCCGCATCATACTGCGCTACACCGTAACTCCCGAAGGCAAGGCCGTCCTGGCGCAGGAGCTCGAATCGACGGACAACCGCCTCAAGCGGCGCGTGCTGAAGGCACTCTCCGAAGCCCCGCACTGGCACCCGGCGCAGAAAAACGGCGTCGCCGTCGCAAGCGAAGGGGTGCTGCACATCCAGCTCCCCAAGGGCAAGCGGATGCCCCGTCCCGTAGAACTGGTTTGGCGCTGACCCATGCTGCCGCACGCCCATATCACCCTGTCGGAATTACAACGGCTCGTGAAGGAGACCCTCCACGAGCGTTTTGCCTTGCCCGTCTGGGTGAGCGCCGAGATCTCCGAGGTCAAAGTCAACTATTCGGGGCACTGCTACCTGGAACTCGTCGAAAAAGGGGGCGACAACGGCGTGCCGCTGGCCCAGTCGCGCGCCGTGATCTGGCGCACGGCCTACCCCCGCATCGCAGGATACTTCGAAGCCGAAACCGGACAGCGGCTCGCCGCCGGAATCAAGATTCTGGCCAAGGTCGCCGTCAATTACCACGAACTCTACGGATTCTCGCTCCAGATCACCGACATCGACCCTGCCTACACGCTGGGCGACATGCAGCGGCAGCGGCAGCAGACCATCGACTGCCTGCGCAAGGAGGGCGTGTGGGACATGAACCGCGAGGTCGGGATGCCCGCCGTCGTACAGCGCATAGCCATCGTTTCGAGCGCCAATGCCGCCGGCTACCAGGATTTCTGCAAGGAGATCGGCAAAAGCCCCTACCGGTTCCGCCTCACGCTCTTCGATGCGTTCATGCAGGGTGCGGCGGCCGAGGAGTCGATCGTGGCGGCGCTGTGCGCCGTGGCCGACCGCATGGACGATTTCGACGCCGTGGTCATCATCCGCGGCGGCGGTTCGGCCAGCGACCTCAACTGCTTCAATGCCTACCGGCTCTGCACCCACGTGGCGCAGTTCCCGCTGCCGGTGCTGACGGGTATCGGCCATGACAAGGACACGAGCGTGGCGGACATGGTGGCGCATACGGCGCTAAAAACCCCGACGGCGGTGGCCGGATGGCTCGTGGAGCGGATGGACACGATCGACGCATGGCTCGACAACGCCGCCCTGCAACTGCGCGACAACGTACTGGTCACCTCGCGGGCACAGGAACTGCGGCTTCAGGAGCTGTCCAGCCACCTGCTCTTCCATGCCAAGGGGCTGCTCAGACAACGGGGGATGGCCCTGGAGCAGATGCGCGAAACCCTCGCGGCCAGTGCCGGGAATTTCCTCGCACGCCAGGCGTCCCGGCTCGGCAATGCGGCCGAACTGGTCGCCGGACGCTCCCCGGAGCGTATCCTGCGGCTGGGCTTCGCCATCGTCCGCACGGACGGCAAAGCCGTTTTCTCCGCCGCACAAGTCGGAAAAGGCGACACGCTCGACATCGAGGTCGCCGACGGCCGCATCGAGGGCACCGTTCAATACACCGAAACGAAATGACCCGCGCCATGAAAGAGAACACCCCTTTCCGGATCGCGTTCTGCGTGCTGTGCCACAAGTACACGCCCGTGCTGGCGGAACTCGTGCACCAGCTCGATGCACCCGGCAACGGGCTGTTCATCCATGTGGACGGCAAGGCGGACATCGGGGCCTTCGCCGCACTTGGCAAGACCGGGCGCGTTTGTTTCGTCGAACCGCGTACGAAAGTCTACTGGGGCGGATTCGGCATGGTAGAAAGTACGCTCCGGCTTTTCTCGGCGACACGCGACGGGGGTTTCCGTTACGTCGTCCTGATTTCGGGCGACACCCTGCCGTTATACCCTGCCGAAACGATACGTACGGTACTCCGGGAAGCCTATGACCGGGGACGGCAATTCATTTCGGCCAATCCGTCCATCACCCCCGAAGAGGCCGACCGGATACGCCGGAGGAGGTTCTGCCCCGACAAATCGACCTTCGCCCGCCGCTTGCTGCGGATCGCCATGAAATGCACCATGCGTGCGGACAATCCTTTTTTCGACCGGCTCCCGCCGCTGGAGAAAGGCAGCCAGTGGATTGCAATTACGGATCGTATGCGCGATTTCATCTTCGATTACCTCGCTGCACACCCCGACTTTATCCCTGCATTTCGGTACAGCCATGCAGCCGATGAACTATTTTTCCATACGCTGCTCGGCGACTCCCCGTTTGCCGGGCACAACGCGAATTATTCGCTTGTCCATGCCGACTGGTCGCACCCCGGGGCACACCCGAAAACATTGTCCACAAGCGACTTGTCCCAACTGTCCGTGCTCAAGTCGAGGGGGGGGAAATTCCCCGCTTTTCGCCCGCAAGTTCGACGACGGGCTGGACATCGCCCGCTACCGCGAAATCCTGTTCGGGCAGGGAACTAAGGCTGCACGGTAAGGGCACGATGAGAAACAGTTGTTAAACCACGAGAGATATGGCAAAGAAAAAAGAACCGGCCTACGCCGAGGCGATCGCCGAGATCGAGAAAATCCTCGCCCGCTTCCGCAGCGAAGAGATGGATGTGGACAGCCTCGCCGCCGAGGTGAAACGCGCCACGGAGCTGATCGCAAGCTGCAAGGCGCGCCTGCACAAGGCCGAAGAGGAGGTATCGAAGATTCTGGAATGACGATGAAGAAACTGATCAAATGGACGCTTAACCACGTGCCGCGGCCGCTCCTGCAACGCATCGCGGGCTGGGCCGTGCCGATGGCGGGCCTGTTTTACAGGGGACGCGGCGCCGAGTGCCCCGTATGCGGAGCCAAATACCGGAAATTCCTGCCCTACGGCTACGTGCATGCACGCGCCAATGCGCTCTGTCCCAAATGCCTGTCACTGGAACGCCACCGGCTGCTGTGGCTCTATCTCACGCGCGAGACCGACCTGCTCAAATGCTATCCCCGCACGCTCCACATCGCGCCCGAAGTCTGCATCATGCGCCACCTGAAACCCCATTTTGCGGGACATCCGGGGCAGTATGTCACGGCCGACCTCGAAAGCCCGCTGGCCGACCTGCACTTCGACGTGCAGCAGATTCCGCTGGCCGACGATTCGGTCGACGTGATCCTCTGCAACCACCTGCTCGAACACGTCGCCGACGACCGCAAGGCGCTGCGCGAACTCCACCGTATCCTGAAACCCGGCGGCTGGGGCATCCTGCTCTCGCCCGTGGAACCGAACTACGAACAGACCTACGAGGACGACTCGATCACCGATCCCGAAGAGCGGACACGCATCTGGTTCCGGCGATGGCGACGAAGATGAAGATATGGTCGAGCTTGTGGAAAACGGCCTTGTGCTTCGAATCCGGGCGCATCGAATGGTAGAGCGTCGAAGCGAGCAACATCAGAAAGATCGAAATGACGCAGACGCTTACCGACACCGACGCCAGCACGGGCCGGGCATCGTGCAGATAGGTCCACACCGCAGCGAAAGGCAGCAGACAAAGGGTCAGCGGCAGCATCACGGCATGCGAAACCGTGTTGGCCACCTCCTCGCCGTAGGTGGGTACGTAGGGCAAACGGACTTTTTCCTCTTTTTTCATAGACGACGTATAATTCTGTTCTACAAAGATACGTTTTTTATACAACTGCATCGGTTTTTGCACAAGATTATTCCGTGAAATCCCCGACGGCGCTTTGCGATGCCGAAGATTTTCGCTACTTTTGAAAAACAGTAAAACTTTCCGGAAAATGGATTTGACCCGTTATGACAAGCTGCGCAGCGCGATCCGCCGAACGCTCTCGCCCGACGAGGCGGCCGCAGCCGACCGCGCCCTGGAATATGCTGCCGAACATACCGCTTCGCAGGTACGACACGACGGCTCGCCGATGCTGGACCACGCCGCCGAAGTAGCGCGGATCGGGCTGGAGGAGATCGGGCTGGGAGGCGACTCGGTCGTGGCCGCCATTCTCCACGACGTAGTCCGCACAGCCAGTCGGCAGGACGAAGAGACATTCCTGCGGCTGACGGACGAGATCCGGGACCGCTTCGGCAAGGAGGTGCTCGGCATGACCGTAAGTCTGAGCCACATCTCCGATATTCGCCTGAAAGCCTCCCGGGAGCAGGCGGAAAATTTCCGCGAGCTGATCGTCTCCTATTCGGAAGATCCGCGCGTGATCCTGATCAAGCTGGCCGACCGGCTCGAGGTGATGCGCCGCCTCGAAATTTTCCCCCGCGAAAAGTGGCGCAAGAAGAGCTGGGAGAGCCTCAACCTCTACGCCCAAATCGCCCACAAACTGGGTCTATACAACATCAAGAGCGAACTCGAAGACATCGCCCTGCGCTATCTCGAACCCCAGGACTACCAGCATATCGCCGACAAACTGGCCGAGACCGAAAGCGAACGCCGGGCCTTCATCGCCCGCGTCCTCGAACCCATCACGCAGCGGCTCGACCAGGCGGGGCTGCGCTATCACGTCAAGAGCCGCACCAAGTCGATCTTCTCGATCTGGAACAAGATGCGCAAGCAGCACGTCCCGTTCGAGGGGGTATATGACATCTTCGCCATCCGTATCATCCTGGACTGTCCGCTCGAAGAGGAGAAGCAGCAATGCTGGACGGCCTATTCCATCGTCACGGATTTCTACACGCCCAACCCCAACCGCATGCGCGACTGGATCTCGATCCCGAAATCCAACGGGTACGAATCGCTCCACACCACCGTCGCCACCAAAGAGGGACGGTGGGTCGAAATCCAGATCCGCACCGAGCGGATGGACGCCGTGGCGGAGCGGGGCATCGCGGCCCACTGGCGCTACAAAGGCGTAAACGCGGGATCGGACGGGAGCGAAATGTGGATGAAACAACTCCGGGAGCTAATGGAAGACAAGACCCGTCCGCTGGCCCAGAACTTCGACGCCAAGCCCTCCTCGGGCGAGATTTTCGTCTTCACCCCCGGCGGCGACCTGCGCAAGCTGCCCGAAGGAGCTTCGCTCCTGGATTTCGCCTTCGACATCCACACCTCGCTGGGTTCCACGTGCGTGGGGGGCAAGGTCAACAACCGGACGGTCTCGATCCGCGAGCAGCTGCGCAACGGCGACATCGTCGAGATCCTCACCCAGAAGAACCAGACGCCCAAATCCGACTGGCTCAACTTCGTGGTCACGTCGAAGGCCCGCAACAAGATCAAATCGTTCCTGCGCGAAGAACAGGCCAAACATACGCGCATGGGGCGCGAAGAGCTCGAACGCAAGCTCAAGAACTGGAAATTCCCGCTGACCATCGACGAGGCGGTGGCCTATCTGGTCAAATACTTCAAAGTCCGCACCGGCACCGAAATCTACGCCCTGATCGCCACGCAGAAGGTCGATCTGGGGACGATCAAGGAGATCCTCACGCGCCATATTTCGGGCGAAGCCGACGAGCAGCGGCGCGCCGCTGCGGCCGAAGCCGAGCGCAACAAGGTCCACAACGCCAAGGAGAGTCCCGCGGCGCAGGACGCGCTGGTGATCGACGACGACATCTCGAAGATCCAGTACAAACTGGCCAAATGCTGCAACCCGATCAAGGGCGACGACGTATTCGGGTTCGTGACGATCAACTCGGGCATCACGATCCACCGCAGCGACTGCCCCAATGCCAAGCGCATGCGCGAGAACTACCCCTACCGGGTTATCGAAGCGCGCTGGCGTTCGACGGCCGAGGGCGCGTTCCGCGTCTCGATCCGCATCG
>VOFB01004811.1_pt1 | contig 18547 bp, 32 predicted proteins | sample 5384141 | NCBI WGS metagenome assembly VOFB01 (sample SAMN12384721, study PRJNA508395) | human gut metagenome | isolation source: healthy gut A | host: Homo sapiens | reverse complement strand
AACCATGTCAGAGAAGATTGTACAGCTAAATGAGGAAGTTATCAAGGGGCAGCTTAAAGAGTTGGTACGCGGCAGTGTGGAGGAAACTCTCAACGAGCTGCTGGAGGCCGAGGCAGAGAAACTGACCCAGGCAGCCCGGTACGAGCGTAATGAGCAGCGCCAGGGGTACCGCAGCGGCCACTACAGCCGCAATCTCACCACTACTTCCGGGGACGTCACCCTGAAGATACCTAAACTCAAGGGATCTCTTTTGAGACCGCTATCATTGAGCGGTATCGCCGCCGGGAAAGCAGCGTGGAAGAGGCTCTCATTGAGATGTACCTGGCAGGTGTATCCGTCCGACGCGTGGAGGATATTACCGAGGCCCTGTGGGGCAGCAAGGTATCACCCTCCACCATCAGCGAGCTGAACAAGAAAGCGTATGTCCATATTGAGGATTGGCGCAACCGGCCTCTGCAAGGTGGGCGCTATCCGTACGTCTATGTGGACGGGATCTATCTGTGCCGAAACTGGGGCGGAGAGTTTGAAAATGTGGCCATTCTGGTGGCGATTGCGGTAAATGAGGACGGATACCGTGAAGTTTTAGTGCTGCAGAGGGCATGAAGGAGGACAAGGCCAGCTGGGTCAGCTTCTTCCAGTGGCTGCGCGGCCGTGGTCTGGACGGAGTAAAACTCGTGGTTGGGGACAAGTGCCTTGGTATGCTGGAGGCTGTGGGAGAAGTGTTTCCTGAGGCCAAGTACCAGCGGTGTACCGTCCATTTTTACCGCAATGTGTTCTCTGTAACGCCTCGCTCCAAGGTAAAGCTGGTGGCCAAAGATGCTCAAGCGATCCACGCCCAGGAGAGCAAGAAAGCTGCCCGGGAGAAGGCTAGAGCTGTGGTGGCGCAACTGCGTTCTATGAAGCTGAAGGAGGCTGCCAGGAAGGTGGAGGATGGCATTGAGGAGACGCTGACTTACTGCGATTTTCCCAGCGAACACTGGACTCGCATCCGTACCAATAACGTCATTGAGAGGCTGAACCGGGAGATCCGCCGCCGTACTCGTGTGGTAGGCAGTTTCCCGGACCCGGCTGCGCCATGGTAATATTCAGCGCAAGAACCATGTATACCGTCGCAGTTAACTCCTTTGTAGATATTTCCATTCTTACATAAAACTGCACATCCAACAGTGTGGTTGTATATTCCGTCGTCGAAATTTTTGATAAAACTTCTAAACCTAATGAGATTAACTCTCTGTCTTTTTTCAGTAATAGGATATCGTTCCATACACTCACCTCCAACTTATGATTTACTTTGAACATTCTCCTTTGCGGTTTTGCAAGAAGCAATTAGTAATCTGCGAATATTACCGCATAACCTTTCAACATATTGATACATAGAAAGGTCAATTCGCTTTGTTTCATACATTAATTTTAGCCAATAACTCGTTTCGTTAGATTCTTTCAAGGCAATCTCCAGCTTGGCAACAAAATCTCTCTTACTTTGCGCATATTGCGCCTCGTGAATATTCGCTCCAACAGAAGTTCCTGCTCTCGCAAGTTGATCGGTCATATAAGAACTTTTAGGCGCAGTTACGCCATCGACAAGATTTACAATGGCAACGGCAAATTCAAAAAGAGAGGTCGAGTAATTTGTTTTCAGACATAAAGCACCTTCTTTCTATCGAATTATAGCATAAATATTTATACTTTCCAATGATATATCGCTTACGCGATATGATATACTTGCTTCGCAAGCATGATATATTTTGCGATGCAAAATATGATATAATATCCGTTCCTTCATACGCGAAGCGTATATCATCTGCGCAGCAGATATCATAGCGTTAGCTATATCATCCGTGACCGCAGGGAACGGATATCATTGAAAAGAGGATTTTGTCAGGTAGACAAAAAGTCCTCTTTTTTTCATGGCGCGCCCGAAGGGATTCGAACCCCTGACCTTCTGATTCGTAGTCAGACACTCTATCCAGCTGAGCTACGAGCGCGTACTGCCACCCGTGTTTCGGGCAACGGTTAGATTATACGCAGATTTGCCCCTCTTGTCAAGAGAAAGTTTCGTCTTTTGGGTCTTTTGAGTCTTTTCACCCCCATCCATCCCCCATGGGAGGTCCTAATCGCGCATTTTATAAAACAAGTATTTTAGACATGCGCATATTGAAGATGCCTATTTTCAAGGAGAGAGCGCGTCATAGTACAATGTGTCCTTTTTATTAACTGCGCTTTTTGGACACTCCCCATCCGCCGCCCATCTTGACAAAACCCAACAAACACGCTATAGTAAAACACGGCGCAGGATTTCCGCGCCGAAACAAAACGGAACTGTCACCACCATGAAAGACAAGGGGTGCTGGCGAATCGGCCGGCTGAGAGGGAGCCCGCGGCTCTAAAACCCTGAACCTGATCCGGATAATACCGGCGGAGGGATGTTTTTCATTGCGTTTCCGCGCGCTTTGGCGCGGCGGATCGGCTTGAATCAAATCCTCCACCTTTGGGTGGAGGGATTTTTTTGCATCTCGGATGTGTCTGCGGCGGAACAGTCCCATTCCAGAAAAAGGGGTCTGTTGTCTATGGAAAGAAACGGGCGCTTCGTCTCACCGAAAGCGCGATCATGCTGGCGTTCGCCACGATCCTCAGCATGGTGAAACTTGTCGATCTGCCCTACGGCGGAAGCATTACGGCCTTCAGTATGCTTCCCATCCTTCTGATCGCCTATCGTTACGGAACCGGCTGGGGGCTGTTTACCGCTTTTGCCCACAGCCTGCTCCAGCTCCTGCTGGGGATGAACGCCCTGTCGTATGCAACGAGCGCGGGCGCGGCCGTCGCCATCATCCTGCTGGATTATGTCGTGGCCTTTCTGGTACTGGGTCTGGGCGGAATTTTCCGCGGCAAGCTCCGCAGTCAGGGCGCGGCGCTTGCTGCGGGCGCTATTCTCACCGGCGCGCTTCGGTATATCTGTCATGTCATCTCCGGCTGTACGGTATGGGCCGGCCTCTCCATCCCGGACTCCCATGCTCTGCTGTACTCACTGGCCTATAACGCGACCTATATGGTGCCGGAAATCCTGATTACCGTGGTCGGGGCGGTGTACCTTCGAAGGTGCTGGATTTCAGCAGCGAAACCATCACCCGCACCGCTCCGCAGGCCAAGGCGCCTGATCTGGCGGTTCTCTTTATCCCGGAATCGGCAAGGCGGCGCTGGCTGTTGCGGTGATATTCGATATACTGCACGTTTTCGCCTCTATTCAAGGTGAGGAAGGGTTCGACATCACCGGTATCGCTCAGGCCAACTGGCCTCTTCTGGCAATCGTGACGGCGGTCGGCGCACTCCTCTTCTTCCTGTTCGGCTGGCTGGCCTCCCGGGTGCCTGCCGACAGCCCAGTGAAGCTGAAAGGCCTGTTCCGCGCCCTGCCCTTCGTCGGGGTTGCCGCCGCGGCGGTGTTCGACGGGTGTTTATCGTTCAGACCGTTCAGGGCGGGGAGCTGTCCTCCGACAGTTGGGTCCAGATGATCCTGCTGACCGTCTGCGTTCTGGCGGCGGCGTTCTTCGCCCTGTTCCACGACCGGACGAAGCGGCAGGCATAACCGCGCAATTTTTTCTTCGGCTTGTCCACGGGCTGCGCCCCATGGACAAGCTGTTTTTATTTTCCTATTGACAATCCATTCTGTGTATACTATATACACAGTAACCACGCGGGAGGTGACGCGTTGAATATAATCATCCGCAATACCGGCGAGATGCCGATCTATGAGCAGATCGTCAGCCAAATCAAAAGATCATCTCGGGGAAATGGGAGAAAAGCGAGCCGCTGCCCTCTATCCGCCAGCTTGCCAGAGAGCTTCGGATCAGCGTTATCACCACCAAGCGGGCCTATGAGGAATCGCGAGGGCTTTTATCGTCACCATGTCGGGGAAAGGGCAGCTTTGTCGCCTCCCGGAATATGGAACTGATCCGGGAAGAACAGCGCCGGCAAGATGGAACAGGCTCTGACCGCCGCAGTCTCCGCCGCAAAAACGGCCGGGGTGGGGAAAAGAGGAACTAGCCGGGCTGATCGTCCTGCTTTTACGAGGAAGAAGGCGGATAGTCCGCCTGTCACAAACGGTGAACCGAGTACATAAAGGAATCCCCTGATGCTTCCGCTTCGGCAGACCCCAGCCGGGCGAGGGTCTGGTTTCTGTACCCCGGATTCACTCCGAACGCCGAAAACAGTCTGTTTGCGCCGTGCGTCGGCGCGGAATGGAGATTGCTATGAGCCATGTCATTGAAATCGAAGGCCTGCGCAAAGGAATTCGACGGTTTCGCCCTGCAGAACCTCAGCCTTGCCGTGGAGGAAGGAACCATCACGGGTCTGGTCGGCGCCAACGGCGCGGGAAAAAGCACCACCCTCGAGCTGATTCTGAATCTGATCCGGCGGGACGCCGGCACGATCCGGGTATTCGGGCTGGATAACCGGGAACATGAACGGGAGATCAAACAGCAGATCGGCGTTGTGTTCGACGAGCCGTGCTTCCACGAACTCCTGACGCCAAGGCAAATCGACGGCTACATGGGGGCGCGCTGTACAGCGCGTGGGACTCCCTTTCTTCCGGCAGCTGCTCGAACGCTTTTCCCTGCCGGAGAAGAAGGTGGTCAAGGAATTTTCCCGCGGTATGAAGATGAAGCTGTCCATCGCGGCGGCGATGGCCCACCATCCCCGCTTGCTTTTGCTGGATGAACCGACCAGCGGGCTGGATCCTCTGGTACGGGGATGAAATTCTGGACCTGTTTCTGGAATTTCTGCAGGATGAGCGGCATTCCATTGTCCTGTCCTCCCATATCACCAGCGACCTGGAGAAAATCGCGGATACCATCGCGCTGATTGACCGGGGCCGCCTCCTGTTTCACGAGGAAAGGACCTAAGGCTGCGGGAGCAGTATATGCTGGTAAAGGGCAGCGCCGCCCAGCTGGAACAGATCGACCCCAACCTGCTGGCCGGGGTGCGGAAAAACGAATACGGGTTCGAGGCGCTGTGCAAAACCCGCCGTCTGCCCGCTCTGGCCGGACTCGTAACCGAACAGCCGACTATCGAGGATATTACTGTTGTTTTATTACCAGAGAAACGGGGGCGGCAGAAAATGACGAAAAACGAATCCAAAAACCGTTTTATCGGGCTCATGCGGAAGGACTGGGCGCTGATGGCGAAGCAGCTGCGGCTTCTGGCGATCTATCTGGTGCTGATGATGATCGTTTTTTCCTTCACCATGGATGGAACAGCCGCTCTCAACAGCATGTTTTCGGTGCTGATGTTTCATGATGGCGATCAACTGCTTTGCTTATGATGAACAGGTACATTTTGAAAAATTGGTCGCAGCTTCTCCGGTTCCTCCGCTGACCGTCGTACTCGCCCGCTACGGGGTCGCGCTGACGGTAGAATCGGCGGTTCGGTGGTGATTACCCTCATCAATCTGGCGGTCGGCTTTATCCGGAAAGCCGGGAGCGGCGCCGCGGAGGAGGCGCTGATCTCCTGCTCGCCAGTATTGGCGTGGCGCTGCTGTTGGTTTCCGTGCTGTTTCCGCTGTTCTATAAATTCGGGTGAATAAAAAAGCCGGCTCGTCATGCTGATGATCTGCGCCGTTCCGTACTGGGGGTTCTGCTGGTAAAAACGCTGCTGCCCGAAGGAATGACAGGGGAGTGGGCGGCCTCCCGTACCGCCCGTTCTGACCGCTCTTCTTCCCTGGCTGATTGGCGTCCTGATTCTCGGGGCACGGCATTTTCGGTTTTCCTCTTCCGTCCGCATTCTGAAAAATAAGCAATATTAAAGCGGCCGGTCATCAAGGCTCTTCTGATGACCGGCCGCTTCTCTGCCGGCTTGAAACTGGCGCCGTTACGCCGTTACCAATTCGAGAAATCCCGCCGGCAGGGCGTAAACGGTGCGAAAGCCCGCAAGCGCCGACAGCTCCTCATACAGACTGAGGTGAAAGGTCAGGCCGTTTTCACAGCGAATGGTCAGCGTTGCGTCCCACGCGCCGGTTTCCTCCATCCGGCCGCGGAGCTCCCCGCCGTTCTCCGCCGGTTCCAATGAGGCGAACGCCTTCTCAAAGCGGTCAACTCCTCCCCGCTTCGCAGGAGGCGGACCACTCCCCCCGACTTGCCGTAGCAATCCACCCCGGCAAGAGCCGTGCCGTCGGTAATCAACGACAGGATATCCTTGCCGGTACGGCCTTCCGGCTCTGTAAAATAGCAAAAGCGATACAGGGCGACTTCCCCGTTTCGTTCCGCCGCCAACAACGCGCGGGTCACAATCCCCTCCACCCGGTAGAGACGGGTTCCGCTCCAGGCGAGTTATCCGTCAGTTCTCCCACCGGCTCGCCGCAGTCCGCCTCGTCAAACGGGGCCGTCAGGCCGAATACCGCCAAATCCTCCGTTTCCTCCAGCCGCTCATACGTCAGCCCTTCGTATTCCAGCAGCTCGCCGCCGGAAAAACCGGCCGGTTTCAGCGCCTGATACAGAAGGATTCCGCCCAGCACTGCGCCGAGTAAAGCGATGAGACTGAACGCCGTCCAAAACAACTGCCGTTTCGCCGCCCTCGCCGCCTTCTCTGCGGCTCGCGCGGAATCGGCACGGGGAATATACAAATCGGTTTCCTTCTCCGCGTCAAAAGCCGTCTTTTTTTCTGATTTTCCTGCCGGTCGGCATTCTTTTGCTCTCTTTGCTCTTCCACAGACGTTCCCTCCCGCCCGCTTTTTTCAGTTCCATAGCGCCGCCCAAATGGTTTCCGCTAACCTTTCCCGCCGTTGCTATTATACCATAGCGCCGCCCAGCCGGGTTCTATACGTGCCTTTTCCGGCGGCGCAACCGAGAAATGCTGTCGCATTTCTCCTAAACGGCATTGTACCATAGCGCCGCCCAGCTGGATTCTATACGAGCCTTTTCCGGCGGCGCAACCGAAAATGCTTACGCATTTTCCCCGACGACATTATACCATGATGTTCTGCTTCTGTCCCGAAAATTTTCCGGCATCCCGCCATCCCGCAAAATACGCTCCTCTTTCCGCAACAGGCATTTTCCCCTATAACCGCAAATATGCCCTTCCCACAGCAAATTTTGCATCTTGCTTTTTATGGGCGACTTTTATACAATGAGCAAAAGAAACGGGGCAAAATCAGATGTTTGGCCTTCTCTTCCCGCCTTTTTCTTTATCATAAACCGGCGACTCTAAAGGAGGCTCTCTCTTTATGCGACAAAAATCAGCCGGACGGTCCGGCCTTTTGCTCCTTTTGGCGGGAGCACTGCTGTTGTCCGTGACCGCCTGTAAGCCGAACGGCGGTTCTTCAAAAACGTCTTCTGAAGAAGCCTCTTCCGATGCCCCGGCGGCTGTGGAAATTCCCACTCTTCCTGTTAACACCGTTCTTGTCACCGAACCGGATGCCTCCGACTTTCTGATTGCGGAAAACGGGATCGCCCGGGCCGCCATCGTGATCCCGGCCTCCCCAACCGATAAGGTGAAAACCGCCGCGGAGGACTTGCAAAAGTATCTGCATGCGATAACCGGCGCTTCCATCCCCCTTTACGCCGACAGCGAGGAGCCGGCGGAGGAATATCGGATTCTGGTCGGTCCAACCGCGCAGACAGCGGCATTGAAAATTGAGCAGCCCACCGGCTATCCGGATAAGGAAAAAGTTCTGCTCAAGCGGGAAGACAACCAACTTATCCTGTTGGGAAACGACGATATGACCTACCACGGAACGGAATACGCCGTAACCATGCTGTTGGAATATTTGGGCTGCGGATGGTTCGGCCCCGATGAATTGTGGCAGGTAATCCCCCTCCCATTCCACATTGGCTGTGGGTGAGTTGGATGTTATGCATACGCCGCAGTTCCGCAGCCGCTGGACAGGAGTATATTCGCAGTATCCGGAGGTTGGCATGCGCTGGTATCAGGGGGTGACACCACCAGCACCGGGCACGGCATTATGCCGTTGATTTCCCGGGAGGAATATTTCGAGCAGCATCCGGAATGGTTTGCGCTGGTGGGCGGGGAACGGAACCCTTATGAACAGACCTGGTGGCAATATGATTATACCAATCCGGGACTGGCGGAGGAAGTTGCCCGGAAGGTTCTGGAAAGATTCGACGCGAACCCGGCGCTGACCAATTATTCTCTGGCCGCCAATGACGGCTGGGAAAAGGGCTGGTGCGAATGCGGGACCTGCGCCGCCGCCGGAAACGCCACGGATCAGCTGCTGGTGTTTGTCAATCGCGTCGCGGAAATTGTATCACAGAAATATCCGGACAAGACCCTGTCTATCCTGAGTTATCATAATAATTTTTCCCGCCGGAAAAGACCACAGCCCACCCTAATGTGGAGGTCATGTTCTGCCGGGAGACCAGTATGACTACCCCCCTCGACCTGAACAAGGCGGTTACAGGCTACAACAATATTACGCATAATACCTACACCCAGTCCTGGTTGGGAAACTTTCAGGAATTCATTGAAAAACATCGCTGAAGCACACCTCTATCTGGGAATGGTACTGCATTGCGGCGGACAGCGCCGTGTGGGCGGACGTTCCTTGGGTTCAGGGAAACGTTGCCACCCGCAATCAGGCGCTCTGGAAGCAGAACGGCGTTTCTTATGTATTCTACGATCACGGTCCGTTTGCTTCCTACCGCGAAACAGAAGAGAGTTTTTCCCCTTCGCTGGCCGCTCTGGTATGTGGCGGCGCGCGGTATGTGGGACGGCGGCCTGACGGGGGAACAAACGCTTCTGGATGCCTGCCAAAAGCTGTATGGAACCGCCGCGGAGGAAATGTTCCTATATTATAAGGCGCTGGCCGACAGCAGTGAACTGTGCGAAGGCAGCAGTATCTGTTGGGTGCCGCCCCAGCCCAGTGAAATGTATACCCCCCGACCGGGTGGAAATCATCAACGCTGCCATTGCCGGCACCAAAGCGAAGCTGGATTCCGTCACTGACGAACAGAAAGCCCGGATGGAAAACCAGTTCACCCTATGGAACAAAGCCCGTTTTGCCATCGATAATTATTGATCCGACAACAAAACCCGCTCGGAAAGCAAGCTTGCAAGAAATAAACAATATTCGAAATTCTGCAAAAGAAACCATATATAAAAATTATGTATGCATAAAGTAAGGCTCCGTAGACTAACCTTTACGGGAGCCAATTATTTTGCCTGTTTTACTTTTCAATGATAAGAATTGATGCCGGCACAGGATAATCGACACCATTCATAAATAATTCCTTTTCAATGGCTTTATGAATGACCGCCATCGGAACACTGTCCCCACAGAACATATACTGCTGCCATTTGGGAACACTTTTCAAGTGAATCGGCAATTTAACATATCCAGAATTGAAAACGGGTATGAGTACATCGTGTATATCAGCGCTGAGCGATTTTTCGTAATGGTTGGCTAAATCACATTCATTCCGATACTCAGAGAGAGAAAGAATCGGCATATCAATCTCAAGCAAGGCGTTCCTTTTTAGGATGCCGCTTTCAATAAAGCTTTCGGATGATTCCAGTACATTGTCTCTAACAGAAGACCCGTCTCTGGAAACACCGGACAAAATCTCATAGAACCACTTAATATACCCGCTTTGAAGTAGCAGTTTGGATATCTTCCAAGCTCAGTATCATATTTTCGCGGCTCAAGATGTTTTGCATCACGGAAATTTTTTGATTTCCGTTCCGGCTTCACCGTCGACACTGTATTTCCAGAAATCATCGTCTTTCTTGAAATCGTAATCGGGAGCATATTGCTGTCCCATAGCAAACCATCTGCCGCCGTTTTTGCGGTATGGATACTCGGAATATGGCATAACTCCGGTTACTTCATTTCGACATCAATATGAGCATTCATCAAAAGTTTGATACAAAAGTGAAGTTCAAGTTTCTTTTTTCCGTGTTCACTTTGTCGGATATAATACTCCCTTTTTTCTTAAGGTGTCGAGAGCTTCTTCTGTTTTATTCCAGAATAAATCAAATTTCTCTGATACAAGTTTAAGCTGATTGGGGAATGTTGCTTTTCTGTCTTTTCGGTATAAATGATGAAGTCAGTATATACTTTTCCGCTATCAGTACGTTTCATCAGTTCCCCGGCAATCATTTTTTCAATAATCGGCTCAATAAATGCTGTCGGAGTGCCAAGAGCTTTCGCCAGTTCAGTTTCAGTGACGGGCTTTTCATAAGCGAGAATTAGAACATTTTGTGTTAGATTTATCTGTGCCGCCAACGAGTGAAAACGGTTCTCCGTCAAGTCCGACTCCTCCGGAACAGCTCATTCTTAATACATCGGGTTCATAACTTTGTTTTATATAATTTTCCATATCCCCTGACTCCTTCCTTGATATGTTTTCTGCCTGTATTCAGCCTGCTTTTTACAGTGCCTTGCGGAATGTTCAGATCGTGAGAAATCTGATCTATGGTATCCCCATGCATGTAAAAAAACGCACCATAACTTCACGATGAGTTTTTGCTAAATACCCAAGCTCACGGCGGATATTTGCGAACTTTTCCTCACTGTCATCATCAAGTGTGTCGTCCGGAGTCTCAAACGGATAATTATCAAAACTGATTTGGGGCTTGTTGTATTTATTGCGCAGCCAATCGCAATACTTGTTTGACATAATGCTATACAGCCAACCCCAGATATTGTCAGGCTCTTTTTCCTTTTGATAACGCAGTTATTGCCGCGAGAAAAGTTTCCTGTGCAATATCTTCCGCAACATATGAATCTCCGGCTTTTTGCTAAAGCAGCGTGGTACAGACGGTCAACATATTCCGTTAATTCATGGTTTGTATTCATGTTTATCACCTTGAAAGTACTTTCGTAAGCATAGTCGGAGTAAGCGGCAAAAGGTTCACGGATTTTGATAAAATTTTTGCTCCTGCCATAATAAGCGGCAAGGTGCGGTTGTCTCGGATAGAATCCGGGGCGCCGTAATTCCGTAATTCGGATAAAAAACGGAATTGATAAAAAAGATCCGGCCGTTTCCCGGGAAACGGCCGGACTCTTTGTTTTGTTTGTCTTTCGAGCCTTATTTCAGTTCGATGATCGCCATTTCGGCGGCGTCGCCGCGGCGGGCGCCGGTCTTAACAATGCGGGTGTATCCGCCGTTGCAGTCGGCGTATTTCGGCGCGATCTCATCAAACAGCTTCTTCGCAACGCTCTCCTTCGTAACAAAGGAGAACACCAGGCGCTTATTCGCCAGCGTCGGATTCTTTGCGATCGTAATCATCTTTTCGGTCAGGAGCGCACCTCTTTGGCACGGGTGACCGTGGTTTCAATGCGGCCCTTCTCAAGCAGGAAGGTGACCATCGCTCTGAGCATTGCGGTACGGTGAGCCGTGGGACGGCCGAGCTTTCTGGTTCCAGGCATGTGAATTCACTCCTTTTCCTTCGACTTATGCCGAGTTCGGAATACTTGGAAATTTTGGATTAAGGGCGCCGGGGGGCAGGGAGCCGCAGTCAGGGAAAACCAAACGGCTTATTCTTCCTCCGAATGCAGGGTGAAGCCCAGAGACGCCAACTTATTCACTACTTCCTCCAGCGACTTGCGGCCAAGGTTGCGAACCTTCATCATATCGTCCTCCGACTTATTGATGAGATCCTCTACCGTATTAATGCCCGCGCGCTTGAGGCAGTTGAAGGAACGGACCGACAGGTCCAGTTCCTCAATCGTCATTTCAAGAACCTTTTCCTTACCCTTGTCATCCTTTTCCACCATGATGGAATCGCCGGCATAGGTTTCACCGGAGAGATCCACAAACAGATTCAGATGCTCGGTGAGCACTTTCGCGCCCAGAGAAACGGCCTCTTTTGCGGAGATGGTTCCGTTTGTCCACACCTCGAGCGTCAGCTTATCGTAGTCGGTGATCTGGCCGACGCGGGTGTTTTCCACGGTATAATTCACCTTCACCACCGGGGTGTAGATCGAATCGACCGGAATCACGCCGATCACAGGAGCCATCTGCTGCTTGTTCCGTTCAGCCGGAACATAGCCGCGGCCCTTATCCAGCGTGATTTCCATATACAGCCGGGCGCCGTCGCCAAGCGTCGCGATGTGCGTGTCGGGGTTGAGGATCTCAACCTCGCTGTCGCACTTGATGGAGCCGGCGTTCACTTCGCCGGCGCCTTCGGCTTCAATGTAGACCACCTTCGGGCCGTCGCCGGTGATTTTGGCGGTCAGGCCCTTAATGTTCAGGATGATCTCGGTCACGTCTTCTTTAACGCCTTCGATGGTGGAGAACTCATGCAGGATACCGTCGATTTTGACCGAAGTAACCGCCACGCCGGGCAGAGAAGACAGAAGCACGGCGCAGACTGTTGCCGAGTGTCGTCCCATAACCACGCTCCAGCGGTTCCACAATGAACTTGCCATAGGTACCGTCGGACGCGGCGTCCACTGCTTCGATCCTGGGCTTTTCGATTTCAATCATTCAAAACCCTCCTTGTTGAAGGCGGAAATTCAAGCGGCTGGCCGGCTTGCCGTACCAACCGCCCATTCCGCGGTTGGTAGTCGGCGGAGAAAGCGGTTTGTCCGCCTTACTTCGAGTACAGCTCGACGATGAGGGTTTCTTCGATGGGGAGATCGATGTCCTCGCGGTTGGGCACCGCGACAACCTTCGCTTCCAGGGTTTCACGATTGAGTTCCAGCCACTTCGGGACAGGACGGGACGAATTCGCCTCAAAAATCGCCTTCAGCTTTTCGCTCTGGCGGCTGCCGTCCTTCACCGCGATGACCTGACCCACCTTCGTCAGGAAGGAGGGAATATTCACCTTGCGGCCGTTGACGGTGTAATGACCATGCAGCACCAGCTGACGCGCCTCCGCGCGGGAGCTGGCGAGGCCCAGACGATAAATCACATTGTCCAGGCGGGATTCGAGCAGACGGAGCAGGTTTTCACCGGTAACGCCCGGCATCTTCTCCGCCATTTCGAAATAGTGGCGGAACTGGCCTTCCAGCACGCCATAGTAACGGCGGGCGTACTGCTTGGTACGCAGCTGCTTGCCGTATTCGGAAACCTTCTTGCGTCCCTGGCCATGCTGGCCGGGCGCATAGGCGCGGCGGTCAACCGCGCACTTCTGGAATAGCAGCGCTCGCCCTTCAAAAACAGTTTCTGACCCTCGCGGCGGCAGAGTCTGCACACCGGACCGGTATATCTAGCCATTTATGGTTGCACCTCCTGATTTGGGTTACACTTACTTTCGAGCGGGGATTTCCAGCTTTTATACACGTCTTCTCTTGGGAGGACGGCATCCGTTATGAGGAACCGGGGTCACGTCTTTAATCAGGGTTGACCTCCAGACAGGCGGCCTGCAGAGCACGGATCGCGGCTTCACGGCCGGCGCCGGGGCCCTTCCATACACCTTCCACGGTCTTAAGGCCGTGTTCCATCGCCGCGCGGGCGGCGGTTTCCGCCGCCGTCTGGGCGGCAAAGGGGTCGATTTCGCGAACCGCGGAAGCCGAGCTCACCGGCGCTGGCCCAAGAAAGAGCATTGCCCTGCGTGTCGGTGATAGTGACGATGGTATTGTTAAACGTGGACTGGATATGCGCGGCGCCACGTTCAATATTCTTGCGTTCCTTGCGGCGGCGGGTGGCACCCTTGCGCGCCGTTGTTTTAGCAGCAGCCATTCTTCTACCTCCTCTTATTTCTTCTTGTTGGCAATGGTCTTCTTCGACCCTTGCGGGTGCGGGCGTTGGTCTTGGTACGCTGACCACGAACCGGCAGGCCCTTGCGGTGACGCAGACCACGGTAGCTGCCGATTTCGATCAGCCGCTTAATGTCGAACGCCACGTCGCGGCGAAGGTCACCCTCCACCGTATAATTATGGTCGATATACTCTCTGAGCTTGGAAACGTCGTCCTCGGTCAGGTCACGCACCCGGATATCCGGATTGACGCCGGTCGCCGCAAGGATGTCGTTCGCCGATTTCCGGCCGATGCCAAAGATATAGGTCAGGCCGATCTCAATGCGTTTGTCTCTGGGCAGGTCAACACCAGCTATACGCGCCATTAATAATCCTTCCTTTTCAACCGTACCGCCGCATTCGGCAGCACATGGATTAAGGTTGCGCCGTGCGTTCAGCGGCGCAATGAATCGATGGGGGAACGCAAACGTCGGCCTGTTAGCCCCTGGCGCTGCTTGTGCTTCGGATTTTCGCAAATGACCATAACGCGGCCCTTGCGTTTGATGATCTTACACTTTTCGCAGATTTTCTTGACAGAAGGTCTGACTTTCATGGTGAACCTCCATTCTGCCGGGACCTCGACGGGACCCGGACAAATCCAATCAATCGAATGTGCGGCCGGAGCGAACCTTACTTGGTTCTCATGGCGAACCCTTACGCTTGGTTCTCATGGCGAACCACTTACTTGGTTCTCCAGGTGATACGGCCCTTGGTCAGGTCGTAGGGGGACATCTCCACCGTGACCTTGTCTCCGGGCAGAATCCGGATGAAGTTCATCCGCAGCTTGCCGGAAATGTGGGCCAAAATAATATGGCCATTTGCGAGTTTCACCTGGAACATGGCGTTCGGCAGGGCCTCGACTACGGTACCTTCCAGTTCGATAACATCCGATTTGGACATCGATTAACCTCCTCTTGTGACGACGGCGCCGCCTGCCGCAGGGCGAGAAGCGCACGGCGCAATTCACGATTGGTCGCCATTGAATGCTCGCCGACCGGGACGCCGATCGGCCGCAGATGACGCGGATTTTTCCGCTTTGGGGCGCTGCAGGGGACGTTCCTTTCCGTCGGCGACCAAAACGCCGCCGTCCGGAGCTTCCCCAAGCACCGCCATCAGCCGGTCTTTATCCCGTCCTGCCAGCGATAGGACAACCTGGCCTCTTCGCAGCATTGTCTCCACCATCCTTTACGGCTGCGTCAGGATGACGGGGCCGTCGGGAGTGATGGCGATGGTATGCTCAAAATGTGCGGACAGACTTCCGTCCGCTGTTACAGTGGTCCATCCGTCGCCGAGGATTTTCACCTCGCTGACGCCGGCGTTGACCATCGGTTCAATGGCTAAGGTCATGCCCGGCAGCAGCCGGGGGCCGCGTCCGGGGGTACCGAAATTGGGTACGCTGGGATCCTCATGCAGGTTCGCGCCTACTCCGTGGCCGACAAACTGCCGTACAACCGAGTAACCGCGCACCTCGACATACCGCTGAACGGCCGCGCCGATATCGCCGATCCGATTGCCCGCCGCCGCTGCTTTGATGCCTTCGTAAAGGCTTTCGCGGGTAGCGTCCATCAGAGCCTGCGCCTCGGGCGAAACCTCGCCCGCCGCGAAGGTGGCGGCATTATCGCCGTGATAACCGTTATAAAAACGCGCCCACGTCAACGCTGACGATATCGCCCGCCTTGATTACGCGTTTATCCGGTATGCCGTGGATAACCACATTGTTGACAGAGATACACGCGCTGGCCGGGAATCCGCCGTATCCGAGAAAGCTGGGCTTGGCGCCCGTGCTTTCGATATACCGGCGTACCTCACGGTCGATCTCGGCCGTGGTGACGCCGGGCTGAACGGCTTCCCCCGCCAGTTTGAGCGCCCGCGCAGAGATCACACAGGCCTCTCGCATAGCCTGTAACTCCCGCTTGTGTGTCACAGATATCATGATTACGCCTCAATCGCGGCCAGAGTCAGTCGGGTCGTGTCCGCCACTTTTCCTGACCCTCGACAACGACCAGCTTGTTCTTTGCCGCATAGAAGGTTTTCAGGGGTTCCGTTTGCTCATGATATACATGCAGGCGTTCGCGCACGGTGTCCGGGTGGTCATCCTTGCGCTGAACAAGGGTGTCGCCGCACTTGTCGCAGACATCCTCCACCGTGGGGCGTTTGTACTCCACATGGTAGGACGCGCCGCAGGAGGGGCAGACACGGCGTCCCGATACACGGCGGGCAATGGTTTCATCGGCCACTTCGATGTCGATAACGCGGTCGATGTCGATGCCCATCCGGTCAAGAGCCTCGGCCTGCGGGATGGTGCGGGGAAGCCGTCGAGAATAAATCCGCTTTCGCAGTCGGGCTTGGCCAGACGTTCCTTGATGATGCCGATTACGACCTCATCCGGGCACCAGCCGGCCGCTGTCCATATACTCTTTGGCTTTCCTTCCCATCTCACTGCCGCTTTTCAGCGCTTCACGGATAATATTACCCGTGGAAATGGTGGGAATTTGCAGGGTTTTCGCTGATGATTTCCGCCTGGGTGCCTTTACCGGCGCCGGGGGCTCCAAGAAGTATCAATTTCATATCCGTACCATTCCTTTCCTGTCGGGAACCGCGGTTCGTTATGAGAAACCGGGGGATCACCCGGTTCGCCGCGGAGAAACCGTCTTTCGGGCCGCTTTCCGAACTGACGCTGTTGCGCCAGGGACCGGTTTGCTGGGCGTATCGTCTCCGATAAAACCCTTTGTTCCGAAACTAATGAAACGGCCGCGCCGAAAAAACGCGCCTTACTCCAGGAACCCCTTGTAATGCCGCATCATCATCTGGCTTTCGATCTGCTGGGTGGTTTCCAGCGCCACGCCGACCACGATCATAATCGAGGTGCCGCCAAGCGCCAGACCCTGCATACCGCTGGCCGCGCCGAAGATAATGGGGAAAATCGCGATGATGCCGAGGCACAGAGCCCCGATCAGCGTCACCTTGTTCAGCACGCGCTTGATGTAATCCACCGTCGGCTTGCCGGGACGGTAGCCGGGGAATCGCGCCGGAATTCTTGCGGAGATTATTGGACATCTTCCAGCGGATTATACTGAATTGTCACATAGAAAAATGCGAAAGCGATAATCAGTATAAAATAGATAATCCCGTATGCCGGCGTAGAGTTGATCCAAACCACTTGTTCACAAAGTTCGCGTAGCCGCTGTTCGGGAAAAATCCGCCGATCGTACCGGGGCGAAACGATTGCGGAGGCCGAATGATCGGCATAACGCCGGACATGTTGACCTTGATCGGGATATAGGTGTTCTGCCCGCCATATTTTCCGGCCGACCACGCGCTTGGCGTACTGAACCAGGAATACGGCGTTCCGCATCGGTGATAAGGACAATGAACGCAATCATCAGCCAGGAAAAATCACCAGAATCACCGGCACCAGGATGACAAACTTCATTCCGCCGCTGCTCAGGTTTTTAATACCCGCTTCATAGAAATACTGCCACAGCATTGTCGCCCCGACGGAATGCGGGACAGGATGCCCGCAAACAGAAGGATGGAAATACCGTTGCCGATGCCCTTTTCGTTGATCTGCTCGCCCAGCCACATCATCAGCGCCGAGCCGGCGGTGAAGCAGAGGACGATTACGATCGCGCCGAACCACAGGCCGGCCGGTTTTGGCTTCCGGGACCAGCGCTGTAGTTATTCTTCACCATGAAGTAGTACGCCACGCCGAGCATCAGGCCCAGACCAACGGTAGACATACCGGGTGATCTGCCCCCAGTTTTTTGCGGCCGGCCTCGCCGTCCTTCGCCATCCGCTCCAGCGGCGGGATTGCGACTGTCAGCAGCTGGATAATAATGCTGGCGTTGATGTACGGCGTGATCGACAGCGCGAAGATACTCGCGTTGGAGAAGCCGCCGCCGGACATCAGCGTAAGGTAAGACATCAGGCCGCCGTGCTTGCCCCGCGCTCGTAGCAGCCCGCAGCGTTTCCACATCGATATACGGCAGGGTAATCGCTGAACCGATACGGAAAATCAGGATAATAAACAGGGTATACAGAATCTTACGACGCAGGTCGGTAATCTTCCATGCATTCCAAGAGTCTGAAACACCTCAGATCACCTCTGCTTTCCCGCCGGCAGCCTCGATCTTCGCCTTGGCCGCTTCCGAGAAAGCCGCCGCTTTAACAATCAGTTTCTTCTCCACGCTTCCGTTGCCCAGAATTTTCACACCGTCGTAGGTTTTTTAACCAGACCGGCAGCCTTCAGGGCATCGACGTCCACAACGGCGCCGTCCTCGAACGCGCTCAGGGAACCGATGTTAATGGTCGCATACCGCGTAGCGAAGATGTTGACAAAACCTCTCTTCGGGACACGTCTCTGAAGAGGCATCTGGCCGCCTTCAAAACCCGGACGCATTCCACGGCCGGCGCGCGCCCTTCTGGCCCTTATGCCCTTTACCGGCGGTTTTGCCCTGGCCGGAACCATGTCCACGGCCGATTCGTTTCGACTCCCGCACAGAACCGGGAGCCGGAGAAAGCTCATGCAGCTTCATTTTTTCGCACCTCCTCTGCTCGATTGCTTACGCTTCGGTTACCTCGATGAGGTGGATAATCTTGGCCACCTTGCCCTGGAGTGGCGGCGTTATCGGGCTTGTGCAGTCGCCGATTTTCCGCAGGCCTAGAGATTCGGCCGTGGCGATCTGGTCTTTCTTGCTGCCGATCAGGCTTTTGACGAGCTTGATCTGCAGAGCGCCGGTTTTCGCCTTCTTAGCCATGTTCATGCCCTCCGTTAACCTAAAATTTTTGGCGGATTTGCCCGGATGGCCGCGACCTGCTCCGCCGTACGCAGCTGGGCAAGGCCGTCCATGGTCGCGTTCA
>VOFB01002799.1_pt1 | contig 18551 bp, 41 predicted proteins | sample 5384141 | NCBI WGS metagenome assembly VOFB01 (sample SAMN12384721, study PRJNA508395) | human gut metagenome | isolation source: healthy gut A | host: Homo sapiens | reverse complement strand
TTGCCTGATGCATTGGTGCCCGGGTCATTGCAGGGTTCTGAGAAATGTCTCCTGTCCCATTGCGGACTCGACAGTTTTTTACCCCTGGCGCACCCAAAAAGTCCAGTACTCCCAAATCCACCGGCACCACCCCGCAGTTTACCTTCTGGGCCATATAGTTGACGGCATTGCTCTGGTTTCCCAGCGCGGCGGTCACCGTCACGTCACGGACGCATCAGGACTGGCTGACCCCTGGCTGACCACTCCATTGTCCGCGCACAGCACCACCAGTGCCCGATTCTTCAAACAGACCCTCCGCTGTCCCGGTCAGCGCCGCAATCCGGACAATGGCTCTTCCAAAATGCCCAAGCTCCCCAAGGGCTTGGCCAGACTGTCCCAGCGCCGGAGCGCCTGCGCTCGCCGTTTCCTCTCCCGCCTGGATTTTCTCCAGGTCTCCTTCCAAGTCATCTCTGTTTCCTTTCCCGATAGGCCGCTGCCGCTGACACAGCGTTCCGCCAAAGGAAGCCCTCCCCAAAATGGAGATGGGGGAAAGGCCGCATAAAGGGTGTCTGTGGCATATCCGCACCGCCAGTGCTTTCCCGATGGTTTTGAGCCAAAAATGCCGTTCCAGTTTGGGTGCTGTCCCAATGGTGAAATTCATGGCTGGAATCTCCTCCCCGCGCGAAACAGCAGCTGTCCTTGCCCGCTTGGAGGGTGAGATACCCAAACCGCCGCAGCTGACGGGTAGGATAACCCATGCCGGGCAGCGCCTCCACCATGGGCCAAGGAACCTCTGCTCCGTCTGCAGCTGCTCCTGCAAATACAAAAATCCTCCACATTCCGCCACCGTGGGCATGCCGTCCCGAAGGGCAGCCCGGATGGCACTGCGGATTCCCGCCTGTCGGAACAACGCTTGGGCATATACTTCAGGATAGCCGCCGCCCAGATAGAAGGCCGTCCACCTCTGGGAGCGCGTCCGCCTGCAAGGCTGAAAAAACCAACTCCGCCCCGGCGTTCCGAAGGGCATCCAGGTTATCCGCATAGTAAAACAAAAGGCCGCATCCCACGCCACGCCGATGGCACAGCAGTTCCTTTGGTCGGAACCGTCTTGGGCGGTCTTGAACGGCTGTTTTCTCTGTTTCCTCCACCAACGCCCATAAGGCGTCCAGATTCACTGTCTTTCCAACTGCTCCGCCACTTTGCGGAACCGCTGATTCAGGTCTGCGATCTCCCCTGGCGTCAGCAGGCAAGATGACGGCTGCCAATGTTTGCCTCCTCCATGGGAGGGAGGTAACCCAAAACCGGCAGTCCGGTCTCTTCTTCCAAAATAGGCGCCAAGTGGGTGTAAAGAGAGGGCCGACAGGCGGTAAGAACCAACCCACGAATCTGAGAATCCGCCCGAAAGGTCAAAAGTCCCTTGACCTGAGCGGCCAAAGTCAGGCTGCCCCCCCGGCCGGATGGCCAAAACCACCGGCAGATTGGCTGTCCGCGCCACCTGCCAGGCACTGGCCCGGTCTGTGCCCGTTCACACCGTCATAGAATCCCATGGCGCCTCCACCACAACATAGTCCCCTTTTTGTTTCAACAGGGTCCGCCGCACCCCATCTTCCCCTGAAGAAAGAGGTCTAAATTACGGCTGGGTACGCCAAGAACCTTTTCATGAAACATGGGATCAATGTAGTCTGGCCTGCATTTCAGCGCCTGGGCAGCGTGTCCCCTGGGCCGTAAGAGCCGCCAGTAAGCCGCAGGTCAGTACGGTTTTCCCGCTTCCGCTGGCCATGGCAGAAATCATCAGCCGTTTCATACAGGCTCCCCGTAATTAAAAAACCGGATTCTGTGCCAGAAGCATGCAGCTGCCCCACTGACTTGCCCCGGCTGACGGAGATCTGTGTGTGATGTCTGCTCGGTACCCAAGTCCTTCCAAGCATCTCACTGCCTCCTGTAACGTCTCCAAGGCGATAGCGGATACGCAGATTCTGGCCTTTTGATTCCGGCGGACAACCAGCGTCAAAATTTTCTTGCAGCCGCCGGCCGCTGCCTCCCCCAAAAACGGCGTCCGGCGCAGGCAGTGTCTCACAGGCCTCCGGCGCGGTTCCCTCCTGCAAATGGAGATTCCACGCAGAAAACTTGGCTCGGTTTTCCGAATCAGCTCACAGGCCTCCGCCTGCCGCTCCACTGCCCAGACAGACCGACCCTGGAGGGCCAGCTCCATCCGCTGACACTGCCGGTGCCCGCCCCCACATCCCAGCAGATATCTTGGGGCGTCACCGCCAGTTTCGCCAGGATAGCGGACCGGATCTCCTGCTTGGTCATAGGCACCTTTCCCCGCAGAAACGCCTCATCGGGAAGCCCCGGCGTCTGGCGTGGCGGGCGGGGGCCGCCTCGGCCAACAGGACGCTCAGGGACGAAAAGGTTCTCCGCCATGTTCTCCGCCGTGCCATGAGAAATGCGTTCCCCTTCCCCGGAGAGGTCCTCCCCCACTGTCACCTGCAAGCCCCCAGTCCAGCTTCCGTCAACTGCCGGCATAGTTCCGCCGGGGTCAAGCTACCGCCAGTGAGGAAAAATGCGGGCTTCCCATGGCATACCTCCGCCACCGGGTCCACCGCTACTCCATGGGCAGAACAGAGGTGCCAGTCCTGCCAACTGCGTTTCAGCCTGGCCGAAAAAAACTTGCAGGCTGGAGATTCCCGGCAGCACCGTCGTCGTAAACCCCGCCGCCGCCAGCACAGGCAGCAGGCGCTTCGCCCCGAGGTAAAAGCCTGTGTCACCACTCAGTATCACACAGCTCTCTGCCCAGCCGGCATGGATCAGATGGTCCCGAATTTCTTCCGGTTGCACCGCCGCAACCGTTGCGCACCGCTGGGCGGAAGTCCTCCAGCAGCCGGCGTGACCCGAAAATCCCTTCCGCCCGGGACAGGGCTCGCTGTGCCGCCGCCGTTATGGTCTCCATGTCGCCGCATCCCAGTCCAATTAACGTAACGTGCATGGCATCTCTCCCCCTTCCAACGACTTCAGCAGTTCCTCCATGGAACTGCCACTGTCCCTGGACGACGGATCAAAATCACCGGAACCCCGCGCTCTTGGGGCCGCCGCGTACTTTTCCTCATATCCCCCACCGCTCCGCCATCCTTGGTGACCAGCCAGCGAATCTGATACTGCGCCAGCATAGCCGCGTTCATTTCCCGGGAAAACGGCCCTTGCAAGGCCAGGGATATTTCGGTGAGGAATGCCCAACGCTTCACAGGCCGACAGGCTGGCATGGGTGGGGAGCACCCGTGGGAACAGCCGGTCAGGCTCCAGCGCAGCAAAAAGCTCCCAGTTCTTTGGCCCCAGTGGTCAGGAGCACATTGCCTCGCTGTTTTTGCAAGAACGATGCTGCCTGGGCACAGCTGTCCACCACCACACAGCCCTCCTGCCCCACTCTTTCCGAAGCAGACGCCGCAGCGGAACGCCCGCCGCAGCGCAGGCGGCCTGGAGCTGCTTTTGTCACCTTCACCGCATAGGGATGGGTGGCATCTACGCACAAATCATACGATGGAAGTAGTTTTGCCATGGCCTCCAGGTCCATTCGCCCGGTCAAAACTGGTCCGCAAAACTGCCCTTGCAGTATCTCAGCGCCCAATTCCGTGGCCACACTGACGGTCACCTGGTGTCCCATTCCCACCAGTCGTTCCGCCAGCAGGCGGCCTTCCGTGGTTCCGCCAAAGAGAAGAATTTTCATCACTTATTCTCATACCCCCGCGGCGTGACCATCCAGCGCCCTATCTTTTGGGTGGTACTGGAGCCAATAAATACGGTAGTAAACATATCCACCTCGGTCTCTTTTAACGCCTGCAAGGAGAGAATTCGGACTTCACTCCCTCTCTTCCCACATTGCGGACCCATCCGCACACCGTCTCTGGGTGCTTCCGCTCCAACAGGATTTCACAGGCCCGCCGCAGATGCCCTCTCCGCCTCTTGGAGCCGGGGTTGTACAAAACGATAACGCTGTCCCCCTCTGCCGCGCACACCAGCCGCTTGGCAATCTGGTCCCAAGGTGTAAGCAGATCTGACAGTGAGATCACACAAAAGTCGTGCATCAGCGGAGCCCCCAGCATAGCGGCGCCAGACAGCGCCGCGGTGATGCCAGGCACCACGGTGATCTCCACCTCTTCCCGCCCTCGGTCAGCTGAAGCAGAGGGCCAGCCATGCCATATACACCAGCATCCCCGCTGCACAGCATAGCCACAGTTTTGTCCCCCGCGCGGTTTCCAGCGCCCAGCGGCAGCGCGCCAATTCCTGGGTCATCGGTGTGGTATAGGTCTCCTTTTCCGGAAACCACCCTCTCACCAGGTCCACGTATCCTGTGTAGCCGCATAAAACATCCGCATCCGCCAGGGCCGCATAGGCCTGCTGGGTCATCTGCTCCCTTCCACCAGGCCCCAAGCCCACCAAGTAAATCCGTTTTCTTTCCATGTCACCACCGCCATTCTGGTTGAAAGGGGATCTGTGCCACCGCCAAAGGTCACTCCATCCCCCTTGCATTTTCTCTGGAGCAGTAGGCCGCCCCCACTGCCCAAAACCGCACTGCGCTCACAGACGTTGTCGATCCCTGTCACCTGACGGACAAATTCTGATGGAGTAAAGTCCCCTGTGACCTGTGCCAGCTCCTCGGGGAGTAGGTAAGGAAAGGCAGCTTTCTTTCTGCACAAAAAGCCAGCAGGCCCGGCTCCTCCTTCTTCAAATCGATGGAGCAGACCCGGGCAATAGCCTGCGGCACGAAGTGTAACCGCTCCATTGTCTGGGCCACCGCTGCCGCCAGGGTCTCTTTGCCGACACCGCTCCGGCAGCCCACACCCAGCACCAAGATTTTCGGCACCAGATGAAGGGCTGGGTCCTTCCCAGGAGAAAAGGGTCACCTCCACATCACAGTCCCTCGCTTCCCCAAAAGCACCCCTTCCGGCTGCAGCCCGGACACCGCCCACGGGCAGCGCATCCAGATGGTCTCCCCCTCCAGCAGTTTTCCGGATACTCCTTTGATTCGTTTCCGGCTCCATCACATGGCAGTTCTGCTCTTTCGCCCAACTGTCCACGGCGAACAGCCCCCGCCCATCTGTGGCCGTGGTAATCACAGGGCTTCCCCTCCCGCTGCCGCGATTCGGTGAGCCAGCCCATTGGCCCCGCCAAGTGACCGCTGAGCAGGGGGATCACAAACCGTCCTCCCTCATCCACCACCACCACAGCGGGGTCTGTGGTTTTGCTCTGCACATAGGGGGCAATGGCCCGAACGGCAATTCCACAGCGCCTACAAATACCAGGCCCTCGTATCAGGAAAACGCCTCTCTGATCCAGTCACGCAAAGGGCAGTCTACCCCGCAGCGGGTTGCCGTGCCCCCAAAACCTGGGCCAGCCGCTGGGCCAGGGAATAGCCCTGGGTGGAAAACGCCGCAAATCCCAGCCTCATTCGGATGCCCTCCGAAACTCCGTGGAGAAATCCGGCGCATACAACCGGCTTCGGGTATAGTCTCCCGACAAAAAATCCCCCACCAGCACCAACGCTGTTTTGGAGATGCCATGGTCACATCCCGCCTGAGCCAGTTCCCCCAAGGGGCAGCGTACCACCTTTTCCTCCGGCCAGGTCGCTTTATACACCAGCGCCGCAGGGGTCTGCTGGGTATAGGCCCCCTGGAGCAGTGCTTCCTGCAACCCATCCAGCAAAGAGGCCGACAGGAAAATCACCATGGTCGCCCCATGCTCGGCCAAAGAGGCAATATTCTCCCGCTCCGGGACTGGGGTTCGGCCCGCCATCCGGGTGATGATCACAGTCTGACTGATGCCCGGCAGGGTATACTCCCCTCTACTGCGGCAGCTGCCCCACAGAAACTGGACACCCAGGTGTCAGTGTGTAAAAGAATCCCCGTTTTTCAGCGCATCCATCTGTTCTTGGATCGCCCCATAGAGGCAGGGGTCCCCTGTATGCAGACGCACCGTTTGTTTCTGTTCCCTCTCCGCCTGTTCCATGGTGGAAAGCACTTGCTCAAGGTCATCTCCGCGCTGTTAAAGATACGGCACTGCGCAGAACACAGACCCAGCAGCACCGGATTGACCAAGCTGCCGGCATAAATGACCACATCCGCCTTCTTCAGCCGCTCCGCCCCCCGCAGGGTAATCAAATCGGGTGCTCCTGGCCCCGCGCCTACAAAATGAACCATCTTTCACTCCTTCACAAGAATGGTAGTATAATACCCCGCCCCTCTGGAAGGGCCCGCAAATCGGTGCAGACCATCTCCTGGTCCAGACCGCAGTTTGCCACCAGGACAGCCTGCTCCAACTGCCCGGTTTCTGCCAGCTTTTCCACCAAGTCCTTCAGGCTTCGCCCGGATTTCATCAGCACCTTTGTGCCGGGTAGTGTCAATCCCTCCCACTGTGCCTGCTGAGAGGCCGGAAGAATATGCAGAGGCTCCTCCATGGTGGTCAAACTGACACCCAGCCGAGCCGCCACAGCGGAAAAGCTGGCCACCCCTGGGATCATCTCCGTCTCATAGCCCTCTTCCCGGAGCAACTCCATCAAATAGCAATATGTGGAGTAGATCGACACATCCCCCAGCACCACCATGGCCACATCCTGCCCTCTGTCAAGAACCTGCCGGACCATCGCCGCTGCCCGACGCCAAGCCGCCTGACGCACAGACAGATCCCGCGCCATGGAAAACGGCAGAGACAGGATTTCTTTGCCCGTCAGATCCACCGCCCTCCGGGCAATAGACAGAGCCAGCTGCTCCCCCGGGCTGTTTGAGCCGCTCAATCACTGGGCAGGCCTCCAGCACCCGGCATGCCTTTCTGGTCAGCAGTTCAGGGTCACCCGGGCCCACGCTTACTCCGAAAAAATTCCTCTTCCTGCTCCCATTGCTTCAACACCTCCTGGGTTCCCGGGGTCCTGCCCAACTCCCCAAACACATGGGAGAACAGGATTACCCCGACACGATAAGCACCGCCTACCCGGCGGGAGACATGGGCCTCTATGGCGTCCATCAGGCGGGCCATCACCGCTTCCCGCAGGCCTGCCTGTTCCAAAATCTCCAGACAGGCATCGGTGGTGGCCCCTCCAGCAGCGCCTGACAGGTGCTTTGACCCGCCCCGCACACAGACGCATGGGCGCAAAACAACTCTGTCCGGCAGTCACCCCAGCGGCTGTGGGTGTTCATAATCCCGCCGGCCAGCTTCACCAATTTTCCCACATGGCCTACCAGCAGTACACGCTTAAATCCCTCTGCCGCTGCCCCATCCAGAGCCTCTCCCACAAAATTAGAGCATCGAATCACAGGAATCCTTCCGCCTCCCCATCCGCACTGGCGAAGAAAATCCTGCCCATAGTTTCCCGGGGTCAGAATCACCCCCCGATGCCCCTGGGCCGCAGTCTGGCGGAGCTCAATTTGAAGGGTATCTATCATCGCCTGGATACTCATGGGCTCCACAATTCCGGAGGTCCCTAAAATGGAGATGCCTCCTTCAATTCCCAAGTGGGGATTGAAGGTTCTCTGGGCAATCTGTTCTCCCGCAGGTACCGAGATGGTCACTTGGGCCCTCCCTCATATCCCGTCTGATGGCAGAGGGACGCCACCTGCTCCCGGATCATCTGCCGGGGAACCCGGTTGATGGCCGCGGACCCCACCGGCTGGTCCAACCCCGGCCTGGTCACACGCCCCACACCAGGCCCCCCTCAATGGAAATGCCCGGCTGAACAGAGGGTGACACCGCAGCCTGGACCAAGGCGCCTGTGGTCTGATCCACATCGTCTCCGCCGTCCTTCCGCACCCCACAGACCGCGCTTGGTCCCTCCATACGGCAGTCTTCCAGGGGAACTTCCACCAAAAGTCCCTTGGGGGTACGCAGAGAAACCGACGCCGGCCACCGGCCGGTGAGCAGTCTCTGGGCTGCCCCGAGGCCGCCAATGCCGCACAGGTCCCGGTGGTGAATCCGCAGCGGAGCTTCTTTCCATTGGAATAGATATAGTGTTCAAAGGCCATGGGGGCCTCCGTCCAATCCACCAGTTTTCCCCTTTCCCGCGCCGCCTGTTTCAGCCAACGGTTTGGTTCATTCATGGTGCCAAAGGTCTCACAGCAGCAAAGACACGCTCGCAGCGTTCCAACCACGCTATGGCCTGTTGATACTGTGCCGCCCCAATGGGCTCAAAGGCCTTCTGGGCAATCACCTCCACCGCCAAAGCCCGGGCTGCGGAAACTCTACATCATTCTCATGGAGAACACCGGCGACGAAAGGGACCCCCTCCCGCTGCAACCGGCGATATGTCCCAATCCCTCCCCATTGCCTCCAATGACAAAGGCTTTGACCGCGCCTTGAACCCGGGGCAGTTCCAGGCTTCCATAGCCAGGTTCATAGCTCCCCTGGGTCAGCTCATACAGTGTAGTAATGTAATCAGAAGTAAACACCGCTTCCGGCGGCCCACACCGCTCAATGGCATTGTTGTGGACACACACCACAAGGTCGGAAACACGTTGGGCCAGATCCAGTTCGTGAAGGGATAAGACCACCGCCAGCTGACGCTGACGAACCAGTTCCTTCAAAGTACTCAAAATCTCCAGCTTGTATCGGATATCCAAAAAGAGGTCGGTTCATCCAGCACCAGAATCTCAGGCTCCTGGCACAGTGCCCGGGCCAGCAGGACCCGCTGCCGCTGCCCATCGCTGATGGCAGTAAAGGCCTGATCCGCCAGCGCAGACCCGTGGACCAGGGGCCAATGCCTCATCGACTTTCTCCCAATCCCGCTGGGTCAGCAGCCCCAGTTTTTCCGGTGTAGGGATACCGTCCCGCCGCCGCAACCTCCCGGCAGGTCATGAGCTCTGGCTGAAGGCGGTCTGTCATTAGGACGGACATCTTACGCGCCACCGCCTGGGGGACAGTTCCTCCAGAGACCTGCTCCAGCCGCACCACACCGCCTAAAAGCCGCAGCTGCCGGACGATGCTCTTGAGAATGGTGGATTTGCCAGACCCATTGGGGCCGATCAGCGTCATGATCTCCCCCGCCGAAGGCAGAGATTGATTTTCTCAATGAGGGGTTTGCCATGGTAGCCCACCGTCATCTGTTCTGTCTGAAGATAATACGCGTTCATCTGTCTCTCCCCCACTTACATGGCTTTGCTCTGCCGGCGGACCATCATATAGATGACAATGGGCGCGCCAAACAGGGCGGTCACAGAACTGATGCTCATCTCCACCGGCGCAAAACCGTTCTGGCGACCAAGTCGCAGAACAGGCAGAACACCGCACCGCCCAGAAAGCACCCGGGAATCACCAAAATGGGTTTTGCGGTCCCCATCAGTGTTCGAACCAAGTGGGGCACCGCGATGCCCACAAAGGAAATAGGACCGGCAAAAGCCGTGACACAGGCGGACAGAACACTGGACAAAGGATCAGCTCCACGCGAAACCGGCGGATGGAAACCCCACACTCTGGGCATAGCTCTCCCCAGCTGATACGCGCCCATTGGCTTGGACAGACAAAAGGCCCAGAGGACCGCCAGGCCCACCGTCCCCGCAATGACCCCCAAATTGCTCCACGTGATTCCAGAAAAACTGCCCACCGACCAGTTGTGCAGGTTGACGATGTTGGCGTCTTCGGCAAAGGTCACCGCGAAATCGGTCACGGCGGAGCAAATGTAACCCACCATAATTCCGCAAATCACCAGCACAGACATCCGCCGGATCTTTTGGGAAACCAACAGCACAAACCCCATGGACAGCATGGCCCCCACAAAGGCTGACCCAATCAGCACAAAGGAATTGGATAGAATCCCCCTGCTGGAGGAGAAAAATCATAGTCAGTGCCACGGTCAGTTTGGCCCCGGAGGAAATCCCCAGCACAAAGGGGCTGGCAATGGGATTGGCGAAAAATGTCTGCAGTAAAAAGCCGGAAATCGACAGTGCGCCGCCCAGAAGCGCCGCCCCCAAAATCCGCGGCAGACGGATATCCCAAACGATCCGGCTGGCCGTCTCCTCTCCCCCTTGTCCGAAGAGGATCGCCAGCACCTGTGAGGCGTCATGGGAAAACTGCCTGCGTTCAGGTTCCAGATCAGAAGCCCTCCCAACAGCACCAGCAGCACTGCAAACGCAACCCCATATCGTCTCATCTCCCGCTTCATGTGTGCCGTCCTCCCCCATTACCGCAAAGGGATGCAAGTAGGTCAGCTCATCCTGGGCCACTTGGTCCTCGGTCAGAATTTTATGAATATCCACCATCAAGTCTCCCAGCCCCAGACTCTCCTGAAACAGATTTTTCCCCGTACACCAGACCGCCCCCTCTTTGACCGCTTTGCAATCCGACAAAACCGGGCTCTTTTCCAAGAGCTCCTCCATGGTCTGAAGTTCTCCGTCAATGGTACTGCTGTAAATCAGCACATCGGCTTGCTTTGCCTTGGCATAGAAGGCCTCCATCTGCAGGTTTGTAGTGGCCTGGGCATTGTCTTCCCCGGCAAATCCTGGAACAAATAGGTTCCGCCGGCCAGTTCAATGGCTTTGGCCAGGTAATCTCCTGATTTTCGCACATTGGCCGCTCCATTGGAGGTGATGTAGAAAAACGCCACTGTCTTCCCTGTGTTCTCTGTTTGCAGTATGTCTCTCAGTTTCTCAACCTGCGTATCAAAATACTCCGCCGCCGCATCCTCCCGGCCCAGCAGCAGCCCATAGAGCTTAATCCACTCCATACGGCCCAGAGGGTGATTTTCATAGCTGGACCGCTCCACCAGCACCGGCACACCAAAGTCCTCCAGCTGCTCTTTTACCTCTGGAGTATGGTAGATCATGGTGGACTCAATGGCTAAATCACAGGACCGTGACAGAAGCAGTTCATAGTCTGGAGCCCGGTATTTTCCGGCATACTCCATCCTCCCCTGCTCCATTGCCTCTTTTGGCCTCCGGAATATACCATCCGTCCGCCTCCACGCCGGACAGGGTAACCCCTGTCTATGGCTTCCAGCGCCCGGAACAAGTCCATAGCAGAGGTGGCCGCCAAATAAATATGATCCAAGGGCTGCTGAATCCCCGTGATCTCTGCCGGCACGCCGCTGGGGACCGCCGCGCCCTCCGGCACCACCAGATAGGACAAGCCGTCCTCAATGGAAATTTTGGTATATCCCTCAGGAGAAGACGCTGCAGAAAACTGGGTGGCATACAGAATCTCCAATTCCTGCGGAAATGACAGGCTTTCCCAGGACACGCCTGGTGCTTCTGCCTCTGTCTCTCCCTCCTGCGCTCCACATCCACCCAGGACAAGACAGAAGAGGCTCAGCAAAAAAAAATCCAGAGTTTTTTTTCTTGTCTTCATTCCACACGCTCCAGGGTTACAGAATCAAATGTCAAGGTATACTCGATCTCATGGGGGTACTCATTGCTGTGGTATTGGCCAGCACAGGCAATTTCCAGTCAAATCCCGCCACGGGAATGGTAAAGGCTGCGTTTCCTCTGTGTTGACCGGATCATACTGCACGCCGTCCACCTTCATATAATCATAGTTGGCACTGCTCCACACGATGGTAGCAGTCGCCTGCCCCTCCTTGACGGTGAGTTGCGCTGGAGAATCCACGCTGGCCCGACCGGAACCGCCCTCCAGCGTAACAGCGACTTCATAACGACCATCTGACAGTCCCAGATCAGCCACTGTGGTCATTGTCCCTTCCACAAAGGCCTCCTGGGGCAGGGAGCTGGCACAGAACACCAAAGTCCTGTCATACCACATTTCCTTTCGCTTGCTGTATGCCGCACAGTCAATGCCTTTGTCCAAGGCCTCCACCGGCACGGTGAAAGTATGCTCCCCGTGGCGGTCTCTTCATAAGCAATGCAGTCAGCCTCGTCCGCAGCGGCCGCTTCCTCTCCTGTCCCCAGAAACACCTTGAGGTAGCCGGTTCCCCCCCATTGTCATCTTCGCAGTCATAGCATCATCCTTTACCGTCAGAGTGCAGGAGACAATCTGGAACATCGATGAACTGGAGTCCACGGTCACAGAATACTGCCCTCCTTCAGTTGGGAGGCATAGACCGGTTCCATTCCCTCGGTTACGACTTCTTGGGGCTGTGCCATATCACTTTGATCGGCCACCGCCTGCTTAGATTCCTCCGGCTGTGCTCCGCAGCCAGCCATGGTCAAGAGCAGGGCTGCGGCCAAACACATGATACATTTCTTCATGGTTTCCTCCATCCACTCAGAAACAGCAGCCTGAAAGGTTCCCTTTCGGGCTGCTGTTTCCTATTTTTCTATCAAGAATTCAAGGAGTCTATGGCATCCTGGGCATGCTCCACCAGAATTTTCTGAATGGACTCCAGCTCACCCAAAACCGTTCAGCAGGCACTCCACCTGATATCCGGCTGCCTCGAAGGTGCTTTTCCAGGAGTCCGCCTCCTCTCCGGCCATGTCATTGTTGGCATGGTCTCCCTGCCACGATCATCAGCGGTACCAAGATCACCCGCTCATAGGTTCCTTTCTGCACCGCAGACAGCACCGTGTCCAGAGAAGGCTCTGCTTCCACCGTGCCGATGTAGTAATTTCATGCCCAGACTGGGTCAACTGATCCTGCAGGGTTTCATAGACCGCATTGGACGCTGCCTCTGTGCCATGTCCCATAAAGCAGATGGCGGTTTTTGCCATCGTCGTATTCCGCTGTGGCCTCGGTAATGTCCTGTTCCACCGCCTGAAGTCCGCCTCTGACGTCAGCAGCGGTTTTCCAATGGCCAGGTGCTCAAAGGCATCGGAATATTGGGCAACCTCGTCCACCAGTTCATGGTACCCAGTCCGTCCATCAGATGGGTGGGCTGATCACCAGGGTTTTTACGCCGTTCTCCACAGCCCGGTCCAGGGCCTGCTTCACATTGTCAATGGAGACATTGTCCCGGCTTTTCACATGATCAATGATAATCTGGCTGGTAAAGCCCCGCCGGACCGCATACCTGGGAATGCTTCTTCCATGGCATTTTCAATGGCGCCAATGGTCAGCCGCCGGTTGTCATTGTAGCTGGTGCCAAAGCTGACCACCAGCAGTTCCTTCTCTCCGATACCATCCTGATTCCGGGGTTGTCCAGAGAGGCGTCCCCAGTGTCTGGTTCCTTCTGTGTCTCCACCGGTTGGCTGTCCTGTTCCGCAGATACATCCTTCTCCTCTGGCGCGCCGCAAGCGGCCAGCACCGTCACCAGGAGCGCCCCTGCAAAGCAGCAGTGCAAGCAGTTTTTTTCCCATCATTTCATACCTCTTTCTATGGCTTGTTTCTGGTATAAAACATTGCAAAACGGCCGCGTTTCCGCGACCGTCTCTCCACCAATGAAGCTGCAATACTCCCGTATTTTAGACGTCATTTGTGAGAACAAAATCCGTGGACCGCAGATTTGAGATTCTACATACAGGCAGGTCTCCTGACTTTGTTCTTCGCGGCTTTTCTCTTCCCAGTTTCCCAGTGATTGCACGAAAAGCAGCTCCCATACACAGTGACGCATCGTTACGGATTCTCACCGTATTCCCTTTTCACTCGCCCGCAGGCAAGCACCTGTATGCTACAAATACTCTACAATATTTTGTTTCCAGATGCCCCCATTGTAGCAACGATTGCCGTGCCTGTCAACCAGAGAATCTGCCCTGAGGTACTGCCATATCATTGCCTTTCTGGTCACAGAACAGGTTGCGGAACAGCACGCTGTACGCCATCTAAAAAGGGAATCCATTCAGAATGATAGGAAGGTTGTATCGCCTTTGGTTGCCGCGCATCTCCTCCTCTTGTGTTCTCCCTATCATATGAACAGCGACAGGCCCATCCGAAGAGCCTGCCGCTTTATTTGACTCCATATTACTGTTCCAGCAGGAAATTGCCAATACTTCCATGGCCAGCGCCGCTTTCCGAACCGGAAACATTTGAAAACATGCCACATGTCATTCCACACTTCCAGCTGGCAGTGAACCTTGGCTCGTCTGCATCCGCTCCCGCAGCCGCAGGGAATCTGAGAACAAGATTTCATTGCTCCCCACCTGAATCAAGGTAGGAGGAAACCCTCAAAATTTCCAAACAGAGGCGAGAGCATGGGCGAGGTCAGATCCCTTCCCCGCGTAGCCTTCCCGCACTGCCTGAATATAGTCCATAGTGATGGTGGGGTCCATCTCTGCCCGCTGGGTATAGGAACGGCCACTAGCGGTCATATCGGTCCAAGGCGACATCAAACCGTCCTGGGAGCTGCCTTCCCGCCTCTTTGAGCTGATGGCAGAGAACCAGTGCCAGATTTCCCCTGCGGAGTCTCCCGCCACCACCACATCCCTGAGCGCCATAGCCCAGATACATCAGATAGTCCCACGCTGGGCATCGTCCACCGCAGCGGGAAACGGATGCCCGGAGCCAGACGATACTCAAAGCACAGGGTCTCCCATCCAGTGGCATTGGTCAGCTTGGAAGCGAGAGGCCGGGAATATCCCAAATTTCCGCTGGTATAGCCTCCACCATGGCAGTAAAGGATCACCCGGCGTCTGTCGGGGCCAATCCGGCTTCACCCAGGCAGCGGCCATCCCTTTGAGGGAAAAGGGCCCCACTTTTTCATGACAATCATCGGTGCCGCCAGCCTGCCCAGAAGCTCCTGCCCTGCCCGCTGCTTGGCCAAATCCTCCGGATTCATGGAATCCGGTGCTCCAACAGAGTGAATGGCCTTTAGCGCCCGCATCATCGGGGCCAAACGGCGGTCCTCTTTCCTGCCTTCTTTTTTTTCCCTTGGCGCTCAATCGAATGGAGAGTTTTTTCGTCCATAGCATTGCTCCTCTCTGGCCTGTTCTCCAGCGCGTGTTGATTTTTTAGTATATCATGTTCTGCCGGGAAAGGGAAGTCCTCCTTTGCTTCCAGCAGGTTGTTTGGATTCTTCTGATGTTTGGATGCGGTGCCAGAAAACTATTGCGTTCTCCTTTTCTCTTGCTATAATGTATTTGTGAACACACAATTTTTCTGAGGAGGCCCTACCTGTGCCCAGGAAACAGGAAAAAAATACTTGGTACCCCTTTTGACAACGCAGGGGTACTCTATTCTGCCATTCAGAAGGAACGCTACTCCGCAGTCTATCGCTTCTCGGCACTTATGACTAAGGCGGTAGACCCGCAGGCGCTCCAGCGGGCTGTGCAGAAGACCATGCCGCGTTTTCCCGGCTTTGGGGTACGGATTCGCCGGGGCGCATTCTGGTGTTATTTTGAGCCCAACCCCAATCCCGGCCCCTTTGTGAAACCGGACATGGCAAACCCCTGTCAGCCCCTCCGGTTTCACGAGGACAATGACTGGCTGATCCGCATCCTCTATTATGAAAAGCGGATTTCCGTGGAGGTTTTCCACGCCATCTCCGACGGTGCCGGAACGCTGGTCTTCCTCCGCACGCTGCTGGCGGTCTATCTCCGGGAGCTGGGCCTTTCCATCCCCAATGGGCCGGGCATTTTGGATGTTACCGCCCCACCCCGAAAGGAAGAGCTGGAGGACGCCTATGCCCGGTATGCCGGCAGCCGGACGCTGCGGGGCAAGCTGGAAAAGACCGCCTTCCCCAACACCAGCGCCCCCGAGCCTTTATACCCTCAACGTCACCCTGGGGCTGGTTCCGGTGGACCGGCTGCGGGAGGTTGCAAAAATCATACCAAGCCACCATCACAGAGTATCTTACCGCAGTTCTTCTCCAATGCCTTTTTGAAAACCAGGCGGCCCGCCGGTTTCGCCATCCCCAGCCTGTGGCACTGGCCATTCCCATCAATCTGCGCCCCTGGTTCCCCTCGGAAACCCTGCGAAACTTTATCCTTACCATGCGCCCCTGCATTGACCCCACATTAGGGGAATATACTTTTGCCTGAAATTGTGCGGCAGGTTCACAGCTATATGCACCTTCACGCTAATCGGCAGGAAATGCAGGCCAAACTCACAGGGAATGTGCAGTTTACCAAGAATCACTTTCTGCAAATCATTCCTTTGGCCCTAAAAAACCCCGTCATGGCTTTTTCCTACAAACTGGTGGGGCGTGCGCCCCTATTCCGAACCTATACCAACCCCGGCGCCTTCCCCGGTTCCCCGGAAATGGAACCCCACATTCAGCGGATGGAGGTCATGCTGGGACAGGCCACCGCCCCTCCCCCACTGCGCCTCCATCAGCTATGGCAAACACCATGGCCATCACCTTTGCCGGCACCGGAGTCTCCAGTGAAACAGAACGAAGATTTTTTGCCATTTGGTCCGCGAAGGGATTCCCGTGAAAGTAGAGTCCAATCGCACCCATTGATCCTTTGGGAGGGATTCACATGTCTTACTGCGTCAACTGCGGTGTGGAGTTGGACGACACCGCCGCGTTCTGCCCACTCTGCCACACCCCAGTCCATAACCCCAACCAGCCAGTCAATCAGACGGCGCCCAAGCCCTTTCCCACAGAGCGGAAAGAGGTTCCCCTGCCTCCAAACTCCAGGTCGCCATTCTTCTCTCCACAATCCTGGCCTCGGTGGCTGTCTGCTGCGGTGTGCTAAACGTTTTTCTGCGCACCCAGCGCACTTGGTCTTTGTACGTGATCGGGGCGGCGCTGATGATCTGATTTGGACCGTTCCCCTCTGCTCCATCATCGGAAGGATACCTTTCGGCTCCAGCTGCTGGCAGATGTGCTGGCCATCGCAGTCTATGTCTCTTTAATTGCCGTGGACTTAGACGGATGGAACTGGTATTGGCACCTGGCGCTCCCCATTATTCTCCTGTTGGGCGCTCTTTTTCCTTTTTGGGGCTGACCATGGGTCGCAGGAAACGAGCACGCTGACCTCCATGACACTGGTGATCGGTTCCATCGGCGTTTTCATTCTGGGGGTAGAGCGGTTTGTTGACCTCTTCTTTCTGGGCCACTGGTCTCCCGGCTGGTCCCTCATCGTCCTGGCTGTCTGCGTGATTCTGATCATTCCCTTGATCGTTGTCCGCCGGGTCCCTTCCTCCGGGAAGAAGTCCGGCGCCGGTTCCATCTATGAATGGAAACACGCCCGTGAAACAAAGTGCATTTGTTTCACGGGCGTGTCTTTTTACCGTGTTCCACGCTCCCTGCGCCGGCGCTCCTTGTCTTTCAAATGCCCTCGGATGGCATAGGAAAAAATGGGGAACATCGCAGGGAAGGCCACCTGGTTTTCCAACGTATAGCGGAGAAAATCAAAGAAAAAAAAACGTAGGGATGTCCAGCCGTCCTGCAGCTTGAACAGGGTAAATCCATCTGACGCAGTCTCACAGCCTCCTGCGTGGTCAAGGATATGTTTCTGGCTTTGGTCCCGTGTTGCTTATGATCCGGCACAAAGGGACAGCGGTCCAGGAAATTGGTCAGCTCTCCTCCCCTCTATAAGCACCCTCTGATCCTGTACGATGGATTCATAATGGGCTCTGCGCTGGGCGCACTGATGTACACACCGTTCATTGAGAATCACTTCCGCAGTGTCTTTGGGGAGGCTCTCCAATAAATCCCACTGAAAATTGTCGTCCGGGTGGACCACATACCGATCATACGACCGCGCCAGGCCAGCATAATACGCCCGGTCTCGCTTCTCAGGAAAGGCAGTCATAATGACAGAGGCGTGAATCTCCACCCGGGGATAATACGCCCGGATATAATCCCGCAGCAGCGGACTGGAGACAATCACTCCACCGCCCACCTCCTCCGCCATGGCCAGAACCTCATTGCAGGCAGAATCCCCCAAATCCGCCGGGGTGTAATCTCTGGGGAGGAGAAGGTCAGCAATGGGACAATTCCCCGTGCCGCCGCCCCTGCCAGTTCCTGAAATATCTCCTCCCGGTATAATGGGGGTCCGTAATAATCAGACGCCACAGTTCCATCGGACCTTAGGCGCACCGTAGAGATACCGCACAGGAATGGCGTAGCCAAACTTCTCCTTGACCTGATCCAGGCATTGGTAAATCAAATCCGAGTACAGAAACAGCCCAGGCACACTGTATGCGGCCCCTGGCATCAGTGCCGCGCGGTCTCCCTGGGGCAAAATAAATTCGTTCATTCCGCCAGCTCTCTCTTTTGGAATAGATATCGTTTACGATATTTTAACGCGACATAGCGCAGTACGCGGCGGTAGTACACCGGATTCCCCGCGCCTCCCAGCACCCCACTAAGGGAAGCCCTTGGACAAACTTCAACAGCAGCATCCATGGCAAAGGTTTGGGCGGTTCGGTCCCTCTGCCGCTTTAATGCCTCTTGATCTGGAACCACGCTACCTGCCATAATTTGGTCCACTGCCTGGTTCTTTTCAACCAGCCCGATCCCTTCGTCAAGGATGCCTCCATCGCCTTTAGAATCCAATCCGTTCCTCCGGCGTGTCATAGAAAACCCATACCGCAGAGCGGTCTCATAGATTCCTTTCAGGAGCATTCCCACAAAAGCACAATGTCCGGCAGGCCAATGCCCAGGGCCCCAAGGCCGATCCCTCCACCGTGGTCAGGGAGAAGGTTCCGGCTCTCCCCCGTTCGGGCCTCCCTTGAACCCGGCGAAGAGACCGGCGGTCCATCCTCTGCCGCACGCCCTCCTCCCGGCGGGTATAGGCCTGCCGCAGGTCCGCGCTGTCATAGCT
>VOFB01002326.1_pt1 | contig 18558 bp, 26 predicted proteins | sample 5384141 | NCBI WGS metagenome assembly VOFB01 (sample SAMN12384721, study PRJNA508395) | human gut metagenome | isolation source: healthy gut A | host: Homo sapiens | reverse complement strand
ATAAATCCGCCTTGATAGAAAAGGAGAACCCCATGCTCTTTGATGGTTTGAGCCCCATCGTCTGCGGCGTGCTGGGCTATGTCAGCATCATTCTCTACGATCTCAACAATACCTCACACAACAACGACCGCATGCAGTCGCTCCACACCGTCGGCGCCGGTCTGATCGGTCTCGCGTTTTTCAGCACCGTCCTGCCCGGCCTTTCGGAGGCCAATTCCCTGCCCGCAGCGGTACGCATCATCGCCGGTGTACTGGCGCTCGGCTTTTTCGCGCTGCTCATATACCTCACCCTCATCGCCGAGCGGGCGCACGAACTGGAAGCGCAAGGACCCAAAAAAACGCTGGTGGGAAAAGGATCTCGTGACGACGGGGCCTACGCTCTCTGCCGCCATCCGAGTGTTTGGGCGATGCTCTTTTTCTGTCTGCTGCTCATTCCGGCGGCGAACTTTGATCCGTGGTGCGCCACCACTTTCAGCCTGTGCGGTCTGCTGCTGGCAATGTATGAGGACGTCAATGTTTTCCCAGTGCTCATGCGCGGGTACAACGCCTACAAAGGACACCACGCCGTTCCTCTTCCCCACGAAGGAGAGCATCCGGCGGTGCTTTAACGGAAAGAAGGCCAAATAAACACCATGCACGACGAACTGACTGCCGTTGATATGCAGAAAATGCGCGAGGAGCTCCGCGAGCGCGAGGAAGTGCTCATGCCGAAGATCCTCGAGGATGTGAAGGTCGCCCAGCTCGTTCGGCGATCTGAGTGAAAATTTGAGTATAAAGGCTGCCAAGGCCGAGCAGCGCAAGAATATGAGCCGCATCCGCTATCTCAAGCAGATGCTCGCCTCCGCCGTTGTGATCGACGCGAAGTCCGGCGCCGATGAGGTCGGTCTCTTTGACCGCGTCGTGCTGTATCTCGAGGATGACGACGAGGAGATGACCGTCCGGTTCGTGACGACGCTCCGGCAGAACGCTCTCGAAGGGCTCATCAGCAAGGTCCCCGCTCGGTGCGGCGGTGATCGGCCACAAAGTTTACGCGACGCGTATACGTCCGCGTGAACGACGATTACGGTATTACGCCGAGATCCGGTCCATCGAAAAAGGTCGGACGACGCAAGTCTTGAAATAAGCGCTTATTGATATCCTCATCCGTTTTTGCAGCGAAAGGAGAACTTTCATGTCCGCAACACTCGTTATCACTGGCCGCGGGGCTCGCCTCGCGCTACGGCGGGGCGAAGCAGATCGAAAAGGTCGGCGGCGGAGGATCCTCATGGGTACACCATTCACGACGCGCAGCGCCCGGGTTTGACCGGTTCGTCATCATTCTCAGCCGCAGATGCTGGAGGGACTTCCGCGCCGTGTGCGGCGAGCGGCTCGAAGGAAAGGCGCACGTGGATTACGCCTTCCAGAGCTTTGACGCGCTGCCGGACTGGTTCGCCGTTCCGGAAGGCCGCACGAAGCCTTATGGCACCGTCCCCCGCCGTACTCAGCGGAAAGGACGTGATCACCGGCAAGTTTGCCGTGGTGAACGCCGACGATTACTACGGCCGCGCCTTCACGCTGATGTACGAAAGCGCTTGAAAAGCTCCCGAGAAGGGCCGCGGCTGCATGGTCGCCTACAAGCTGCACGCAACACCGTGAGCGATTTCCGGCACCGTGACGCGCGGCGTATGCCGCATCGACGGCGGCGAGATGACCGCCGTAAAAAGACGTTCAAGATCGGCAAGGCGCCGGACGGCATCCATCCTCGTTCGCCGATTCCGAGGAGGGCGTCGCGCTTGACGGCGAAAGCCCGGTATCGATGAACTTCTGGGGCTTCACGCCGTGGGCGCTCTCGACGGATGGAGACCTACTTCCATCGTTCCTTCGCTCCCGAGGCGGGCAGAGACTCAAGAGCGAGTGCCTGCTGCCGACGATGGTCGGCGATATGCTCCGCGAAGGGTCGATGCACGTTGACGCCTCCCACGACCGAGGAAGCGTGGTTCGGCATGACGTACCACGAGGACGGGTCACGACCGCCGCCATGCTCCGCAAGCTCACCGCCGAGGGTATGTACCCTGAGACGCTGTACTGAAACCGCATATAGAAAACCCGGCTCTTCCGATTGTTTCCAGAAGAGCCGGGTTTTTCTTTCACTGTATCGCGGCGAGCGCGAGCTGCACCGCGCCGAAAAAAGAGCGCGTGCTCGGGCCGCCGGACGGCAGAACTGGTGCGAGCGCCGCGCACACCGCCGCGGCGGTACGTTGTCCTCCGCGAGCAGCCCGCCCGCGAGCGCACGTCGAGCCGTTTTTCAAGACCGGTTTTCCCATGACCGCCGAAACGAGGCGGGCAAGCTCGGCGGCGCCGCGGCGAGGAAATATCAAGGCTGACCGCGTCCCCCCCTGCGCCGCGCATCGCAGCACGAAGCGGCGCGAAGCGCGGCGATGTCGCCCTTGCCGCGGCGGGAGAAAATAGCAAAATCAAAAATATGCCCTGAATGCCGCTGCCGCCGACGGTGTCCATCACCGCGCCGTGGAGCGCATTTTCCGAAAGACGGCCGTCCTCGGTCTGGAGCGCTGCGGCAAAGCGCGTCCCGGCCCGAGCGCGTAGCCACTGCCGGGATCGTCGATGATGTGCCCGCCGCCGCCGCAGCGAAAAATGCTCTCCGGCGGCGTTTTTGCCGTGCTGGGTGACCGTTCCCGCGATGAGAACGCACCCGGCGTCTGCATTGCGCCTGCGAGCGCGATCTCATGGTCGCCGCAGAGAAGGGCTTTCCGAAGCCGTGCGCAGCAAGCTCCGCGCGGTATTTCCCCATCGCCGCGCCGGACGCTCCCGCGCCGCCGATGCACAGCGCGCCGCATGCGCGCATATCGCCGCAGAGCGTGAGGATCTCCCCCACACGGCGGCGGAAGCCGTCCTCGCCGATGGCGGAAAGGTTGAAAGCGCCGAGCGTTTCTCTATGGAGCAGTGTCCCGTCCGACGCGCAGACGGCCACGCGGGGTCTTTGTCCCGCCGCCGTCAATACCGACAACAAACATATCTCTCACCTCACAGCGCCGCGGGCATCACGCCGCAGCAGTCTCCGCCGGAGAATACGTCCGCGAGCGCGGCGAGAGAATCTCTTGAATAATCGAATGCCGCGAGCAGCGCCGCATTTTCAGGCATGAGCGGAAGATCGTAGGGGTTGCGAAGCGCCGCCACGGTCATCGGCACACCCTTTTCGGCGAGCGCCGCCGCGAGAGCGAGTTGGCCGCGGAAGAGGTGCGCGTTGCAGGAGGAAAAGATGATATTTTCCGCTCCGTCCGCGCATTTGACGAGATCCGCGATCTCCTTCTCGTCCGGGTCCTTGGAGCAGACAGCGAATTTCGCTCCGAAACGCGCGCCCATATACTCCGGGAACGCTTTCGCCTCCGGGTCGGCGTTTGAGGCCTGCGTCATGCGGTAATCCGCGCAGCCGCAGAAAAATCTTTTCGCTTGCCCGGCACGCCTTGCCGCGCACCGCAGTGACTGCCTCGCGCGCCATGCGCGCGGCGGCGGCGAAGTCCTCGGCACGGCCGGCTCTCCGGCTCGGCGGGATGTATCCACCGCTCCTTGGCACGGAGAATGCGCTCGCAGACCCGTCCAGCTCCCGCGCGTCGATCGAGCCGCTCTCGGCGGCGGCGAGCTGCCGCGGCAGCGCTCTCGCGCTGGAGATCGGCATTGCTCGAAACGAATACCATGTCCACGCCCGCGCGCATCGCCTCCACGACGCCGTGCGCCGTGCCGTAATGCCGCCGGATAGCGTCCATTACCATGCAGTCGCTGAGAATAAGCCCGTCAAAGCCCAGCATTTCGCGCAGCAGGCCGTGCATGATCGTGCGACATCGTGGCCGGAACGTCATTTGGCTCAATGTTCGGAAAGAGGATATGGCTGCTCATTATGGCGGGAATGCCCGTCTTGATCGCCGCGCGGAACGAAATGAGCTCGCACGCTTCGAGCTCGTCCATCGTTTTTCTCGATGCACGGAAGCCCGATGTGGGAGTCCACCGCCGTGTCCCCGTGGCCGGGGAAATGCTTGCCGCAGCAGAGCATGCCGCCGTTTTTATAGCCCTCCACGGTCTTTGTGCCGAAGAGCGCGACGCTCTGCGGATCGTCGCCGAAGCTGCGCACACCGATCACGGGGTTCATGGGGTTGGAGTTCACGTCGAGATCGGGCGCGAGATTGAAATTCACGCCGACGCCGCAGCTGCCGCGCCGTGATCTCCGCGGCGAGAACGGCATTTTCCGGCTTTCCGGTCGCGGCAAGCGCCATGCTGCCGGGGACGTTCACCGCGTCCCACGGGAGACGCGTCACCATGCCGCCCTCCTGGTCGATGGTGATAAAGGCGTCGCGCCCGGTCGCGCCGCGGATAAGCTCCTGAATATCGGCGCACAGCCGCGAGCTGCGGCAGGCTTTTCGATGTTGTACCGGAAGAGGATGACGTTTCCGATCTTATATTCGCGCACCAGCGCGGCAAACCGCCGGGATCGTTGTCCCGGGGAAGCCGAACACCAGCCGCTGTCCGATTTTTTTCCCGAATGTCCATAAATTTTCCTCCTTATTCGTAGAGAAGGTAGGGTCTCCGCCGCTCGGCGAATGCCGCGCACTCACGCCGGGCGCGCGCGATGAGCGTCTGGCGTCCCCAGCCGGGCGCTCGAGTTCCCGATGCCCGGCGAGCAGTGAGATGAAGGGGCCGTCCATCCCCTCCCGGACGGGCGGGAGAAGGGCGAAGTCGTTGGGTACATGCTTCCCGCACGAGCGCGAGCAGCCGAAGACCGAGCTCCGTCGGGCGGGAGCGCCCGCGGCGTCCATCACGTGCAGATGCACACCGCCGCAGAGCGTCCCGGCGTGCTTGGAGGCTGTGAAGTACGCCGGCATGTCACGGCCAGCCCCGGCAGCGCGAGAATCGAATTCCCGGCAGAGGGCTTCCGCGTCGATAAACGGCGCGCCGAGCAGCCTGCGAACGGGTGCCGTGCCGCGCCCTTCGGGAGGTTCGTTCCCTCCAGAAGGCAGGTGCCGGGATACAACGCCGTTTCCTTTTGCAGCATTGCAAGGCTCGGCATGACCCACGCCGCCCCAGCCGGGAAGCTCACACGGGGATCACCCTCGCAGCGCACAATGTCCAGCGCAGCCGATGTTCTCCTCCGCATTCACCATGCGGGCAAACTCGCCGCCAGGTCATGCCGTAGCGGCGGGATCGTCATGGCCCGACAAAGCTCTCCATGCCCTTCTCGAGACGACCCTCGGCGGCGGCCCAGCGGGTCGGGACGGTCAGCACAACAGGCGCTTGCCGTATTCCGCGCAGTCGAACAGCAGATTTGAGCGTGGAAATGAATGTATAGTACCAAGGCAGCCGACGTCCTGAATATCGTAGACGAGCGTATCAAATTCGAAGCCGTTTCGCGCGTCAGGCGCTTAGCCGGGGCGGTAGGCTCTTTACGCGCAGGCCGGAGGCGCGTCGACGCTGTCGGAGACACCTCGCCCGCAGCCTTGTCGCCGCGGACGCCGTGCTCCGGCGCGAGGGGAAGGCCCGGAGATCACAGACCTCCCTTCAAAACATCGATGCTGCTGCGGTTATCGGCGCTGCGGCGGAGGGCGCGGTGACGAGCGCGGCACGGCCGGGGATATGCGCGGCAAGCTCCGCGCTGTCAATGCCGAATCGGATCATAAAAACACCCAGCGCAAAGCGGCGGACAGAATGCTTTTCACGGTATGTAAGAAAAAAAACGGGAGGCTTCACTAAATGGAATCCCTGAAAACGCTGTGGGAAAACCGTCGCGGCTCGTGATCGGGTTCATGTCCGGCATCGGCGGACGGCGTGGACGCCGCCTCGTTCGCATCACGGGCTTTGGCGCAAACGCGCGCAAGAGCAGCTCGCTTCCGCTTCGTGCCGTTTTCGGACGAAGTGCGCGCGGAGATCCACCGGAGGCGGTCCCTCGGCAGCGGACTTCTGCCGGATGAATTTCCTGCTCGGCGAGCTTTTCTGCGGGCGGGCGAGACGCTGCGCAGACCGGCACAGCTCTCCGACATGATCTCATCGGCAGCCACGGCCAGGCAGTTGCATTCAGAAAAAGAAGAATACCTCTCGCGCACCTTCACCAGCACGTTCCAGACTCGGCGAGGAGGCGGTGCCGAGCGCTTCGGCTGCCCTGTCGTGGGCAATTTCCGCGTGCGCGATGTGGCCGCGGGCGGGCTCGGCGCGCCGCTCGTGCCGTATACGGAGTTTCTGCTCTACCGCAGCGAGACCGAACACGGCGCTCCAGAATATCGGCGGCATCGGGAACATCACGCTGCTCCCGGCGGGTGCGCTCTTTCCGACGTTGACGGCGTTCGACACCGGGCCGGGCAACATGCTCATCGATGCGGCCATTGCGCGCATCACAAACGGCGAAGAGCGCTATGACGCGAACGGCGCGATGGCGGCTTCCGGCCGCGTGAGCGAAGGCTGCTCGCGCAGCTCATGCGCGATCCCTATCTCCCGCCGCCCGCCGAAAACGACGGGCCGCGAGCATTACGGCGCGGCGTTCGTGGACAGCGTTTTTGCCGCGGCAAACGAGCGGAAGCTCTCGGACGCCGACATTCTCGCCACCGTCACGGACTTCACCGCGCAGACGATCGCCGCGGCGATCCGCGACTTCTGCGCCGTGCGTCCCCGCGCGGCTCATTGTCGGCGGGGGCGGCAGCCGCAACGGCACCGCTCATGGCGGATATTGCCGCGCGCTCCCGACGCGTGCTCACGAACGAGGATCTCGGCTTTGACGGCGACGCCAAAAGGAAGCGAGTCGCGTTCGCGGTGCTCGCAAACGAGGCCATCTTCGCCCGGTGCAGCAATGCGCCCGGCGCCACCGGCGCGCGGCACGGCGCGGTGCTGGGGAAGATCACGCTTTAATCAAAAAGTACGCGAGCGCCGCGCGGAGCGATTTATCCCAGAAGTCCCAGGTGTGCGCGCCCGGCCAATGGTCAAACCGGTGCGCAAGGCTGAGCGACGCGAGATGCGCGGAAAAGCGCTCATTTGCCACGCCAGCCCATCCTGCTCTCCGCAGGACAGATACAGTCCCGGAGCCTCTCCGGAGAGCCGTTCCGCCAGGACGAAGAGATCGTCCTTCGGCGGAACGGCTTTTTCTTCGCCGAAAATGGCTGCGATCTCCGATTCATGCAGGGAGATCGAGCGGCGCTCGACCGTCCGGCGCAGATCACAGACGCCCGAAAAGCTCGCCGCGCCCGCGTAGCGGTCGGGGTAAGTGAGCGCGCATTTCATTGCGCCGTACCCGCCCATGGAAAGGCCGAAAATATAATTCTGCTCCCGCGCCGCGCCAAGGCCGAACATCCGGCGGCACACGGCGGGCAGCTCTTCGGACATAGGTGAAATACGGCAGGCCGTATGCCATATCGGTATAAAAGCTGCGCTGCACCTCCGGAAGCACAACGGCGAGACCGCGCTCGCGCGCATACCGCTCCACGGCGGTATAGCGCGTCCAGCCGGTGCAGTCGTCCGTCAGGCCATGCAGAAGGTAAAGCGTTTTGACCTCGGAGCTCGCCCTTATCGGGCAATATCACGTCCACCGCCGTCGCCATGCGCAGCGATTCCGAGGCGATCTCACAATGAAGAAACGCCATGCTCAGCCCTCCAGCGCCGCGGCGACACGGCCGTTCGCGCGCGTGAGCGCGTTTCCGCCCCGGTCTTGTCCACGCCGAGCAGCAGCATGACGATGGCCGGTTTGCAGGCGTAGTTCGTCTCGATAAGCGCCGCGCGCGCCGCGGCGTCCTCCGCGCCGGTCGCCTGGCGCACGATGCGCACACCGCTCGCGCAGCTTTCGTTTGAGGCCTTCACGTCCACCATGAGGGTTGCCGTAGACCTTGCCGAGCTTCACCATCACGCCGGTGGAGAGCATGTTCAGTATCATTTTTCTGCCCTGTGCCGCTCTCCATGCGCGTGGAGCCGGTGATGACCTCCGGCCCCGCGCGCGGGAGAGATGGCAATGTCGGCATGCGCCTCGGCCTCGCAGCCGGGGCAGCATGTAACTGCGATCGTGAGCGCGCCGACGCTTTCGCGTAGTCAAGCGCGCCGAGCACATACGGCGTCCGCCCGCTCGCGGCAATGCCGACGACGCTGTCGTCCTCCGTCAGATGCAGCGCCTTTAAATCGTTTGCGCCGAGAGAGCGGTCATCCTCCGCGCCCTCGACAGCGGCGAACATCGCGCCGTACCCGCCCGCGATCACCGCGCGGACACGCTCCGGGTCGGTCGAGTACGTCGGGGGGCATTCGGCGGCGTCAAGCACGCCGAGACGGCCGGATGTGCCGCAGCCGGTATAGATGAGCCGCCCGCCGCGCTGCATCCGCGCGTAGATGCCGTCAATGGCTTCGGCGATCTGCGGGCACACCGCCTCGACCGCTCCGGCGACCTTTTTATCTTCGTTATTGATGAGACGGACATATCGAGCGTCGGCAGACGGTCGATCTGCTCCGAAGCGGCGTTGCGCTGCTCGGTGGCCAGTTTTCCGATGTCGGTCATTCACTCATCCTCCAGTTTTTGACGATGCATCTGCTCGGCGGGGATCATAAAGCTCTCGCAGTACCCTTCCGCCCTCGATACCGCGCAGACGCTTGAGATGGGGAATAGTATTCCTTGTAGGGAAAGCTCGTGCTGTGTACGGCGAACCAGTGGTGCTCGATGGCCTTTTCCCAGAGTGCGAAGCCGTCGGACACGTCGAGATAGACAAAGGGAAGCCCTCGGCATCCTCCCATTTTCCGCATGAGTACAGATGGCGGGCAAAGTGGCGGGAAGATCGCGCTCAAAGCCCTCGATGGCGGCATAAAACCAGGCGTCCGTCACGATGCGGTGGCACGCCGCGTGGTCCGTGCATGCTGTGGGCATGGTGGGTGATGAGAATATCGGGCTTTACGCGGCGGATGACATCGCACACGGCGAAGCGCGCCTCGTCGTTATCCGGCAGCAGCCGTCCGGATAGCCGAGCACGATCGCCTCGCCCCCCGAGCTCGGCGGCGAAGGCCTCCGCCTCGGCGACCTTGCTTTTCCGGTATTCGGCAACGTCTGCTCCGGCAGGCGCGCCCTTCTCCCCGGCGGTGAGCGCAAGCGTCACGCTGCGTCCCCGTGCACGGCGTTCGCGGCGAGCAGCGCGCCGCAGGTCAGCTCCATATCGCCGATGTGCGCACCGACGGCCAGTATCGTTTTGCTCATGGCTTCAGCTCCAGCGTCTCGTTCGCAAACTTGAAGGTCTTGAGGCCGACCTGGATCGTGAATATATAGTCCTTGCTCGTTACAAGGAACGGCCAGAAGAACGTGTTCCAGCTGGAAAGGAACGTGTTGATCGCCATGACCGCCAGCACGGTTTTGGAAAGCGGCAGGATGATGCGCACGAAAATGCCGAGCTGGTTGCAGCCGTCGAGCTTGGCGCGATTCGATGAGCGGCGTGGGGATGCTCGTGAAAAACTGCTTGGCGAGAAAGATGTTGTACGATGTCACAACGCCGGGCAGGATCATCGCGGCGTAGGTGTTCGTCATGTGCAGCTTGTTCGCAATGAGAATATAGAGCGGCACCTGCGTGACCTGGTACGGGATCATCATCGCCACGAGGATCAGCCCGAACAGCCACTGGCGGCCCTTGAAGTTGATCTTCGAGAAGGCATAGCCCGCCATGGACGCGAATATGACGTTGCCGCCACCGTCGCGAGGCGACGATGAGGCTGTTGAGGATCCAGCGTCCGGAGTATTTGCTGAAGAAAAGAAGGCTTTGTACGAATCGAGCGTCCACTTCGACGGGAATATCGACCTCGTCAGGAAGTTGCCCGCGGTAGCGATCGCGGGGCCGAAGGAGGACATTATCATATAGAAGATCGGGAACAGCGTCAGCACCGCGAAGAGGATGAGGATCACCGCAAGGAGGATGTTGCGCGCGATTCTGGCGCTTTTTACGGGGTGTTCAGATGGGGGGAATATAAGTCCTGTCGTAGCCATGCCGTTCCTCCTTTCAGTATTCGACGTCCGTGCCCATGAGCTTGAACTGCAGAGCATGGAAATGAGCGCAATGACGATGGCAAAGCAGGATAGCCTGCGCGCAGGCGAGACCGAACTTGGAGTATTCAAAGGCGTTCTTGTAGATGAGAAGGCCGATCATCGTCGTGCTGTTGTCCGGGCCGCCGCCGGTCATCATAAAGGCGTTCTGGAACACCTGGAACGAGCCGATGACGCCGGTGACGAGCAGGAATAGCGTCGTCGGCTTCACGAGCGGGAACACGATGTAGCGCACCTTCTGGAAGAACGTAGCGCCGTCGAGCTCGGCGGCTTCAAAGTAGCTGTTGTCGATGCCGAGGAGCGCGGCTATGTAGATGATGATGTTGCTGCCCTGTCCGGAGAGGATCGCCATGAGCATCAGCGAGAGCATCGAGGTCTTGCTCGAGGAGAGCCAGTTCTGCGCCGGCAGACCGAAGAAGGTCAGCACCTGATTGAAAAGGCCGTCGGGCGAGGAGTCGTAGAGCCAGAGCCACACGACCGAGAGCGCGACGCCGGAGGCGATGCCGGGCAGGTAGTAGACGGACTTGAAAAGCGACTGCGTTTTCTTTTTTTGAACGGCAATATCATGATAGCTATGGAGAAGGCTATCAGCAAAGACAGGGGCACGACCACTGCGGTATACAAGACGGTGTTCTTGACCGCTTTGAAAAACAGCTCGCTTTTGAAGGTGTCCTGATAGTTTTTAAGCCCAATGAATTCAGAGCCGAAGGGTTTGTACTTCAGAAAGCTTGTGACCGCGCTCAACACAGGGTAGAGCGTAAAAATGCAGAACACCAGCATGGCGACGAATATGAACGCATAACCCCACCAGTCATCGTCCTTGAGACGGAACCTGCGCGAGCCTATCCGTTCGCCCTTGTATTTGCTCATAGCCTTACCTCCAGAAAATCTCGATTATGCATGGAATGTTGCGGGATGGTGGAATTGTGCGAGTTTTAAATTCTTCGCCGCGAAGCGCTGCCCCTTTTAGGGTAGCGAAACGGCGGCGCGGAAAAGAAAGAGCGCACCAGACAAACATCGGGGTACGGTCTTGTGCCGTCCCGCGCATCCCCGTCATCATCCCAATTGCCCCACCCGACCTCAGCCGGGCAGGGCAGGTATTATTATGCCTTGAATGATCAGCGGTCAGCCGGATCAGAGAAGACCGGTGACGATGCCGTCAGCGCCGAACAGCTCAACAGCCTTCTCGTTGATGGCGTCAAAGACTTCCTGAGCGGTGGCTTCGCCAGCGAGCAGAGACTGGAACTTCGGTACGATGACCTCGTCCATGATGATCTTTGCGTTTGCGGACTGCTCTGCGGTGATGCCGGCGGGAGGAGCGACGACGAGGCCGATCTCACGGGGCCGCAGGCGACGTTGCCCTCGTCAAGTCCTTCGGGAGCGTAGTTTGCATATACGTCACGGCCGGACTGGCAGACGGGGTCGAGGAGCAGGGTGGAATCAACTGCCGCGGCACGGTCGCCGGAGCAGAGGTAATCGAGGAACAGGCAGACGTTCTTCAGGTGCTCGTCAGTGGTGTTGTTGTTGCGGAGAGCAACGAGACCGTCAACGGAACCGAAGCAGGCTTCCTGCACGCCGTCCATGTGAGGCATGGGGAGGAACGCGTAGGTCAGAGCGATGGAGTTCTCAACGGCGGTGCCGTCGTTTGCCTCAAGGGCTGCGTTGTTCTTGTTGATGTTGTTCTCGAAGAGCGGCATGGCCTTGCCGAAGATCATGGCCTTGCCCTGCTGGCACATGACCATGCGCTGGCCGGCCTCGATGCCGTAGTTGGGCATGTAGCCGGACTTGGTCATCTCTTCCACGGCCTCGAGCAGCTTGAGCATGTTCTCGGAGGTGTAGGCATACTTGAGATCGTCGGTGAACGCGTTGTTCAGACCCGCGGCGACGCCGAAGATGTTCAGGAAGTCGGACGCGGTGACGCCGGAGTTGGCGAACACGAAGCCGAAGCAGTCATCGGTGGTGCCGTTCTTTGATGACTTCGAGGAACTCCTCGTAGGTCCAGCCTTCGGACTGGATCTTCGCCACGTCGGCGCCGGCGGCCTCGAGCATATCCTTGTTGGCGCCGAGAGCCTGGATGGTGATGTACAGGGGCAGGCCGTAAACGGTGTTCTCAATGCTCAGTGTAGTCGAGCGCGTTCTGATCGTAGTCGGCCAGACGCTCAGGGTCCATGTACTGCGCAATGTCAACGGCGACGCCCAGCTCGACGTAGGTGCCGATGGCGGAGTAGGAGACCTCAGCGATGTCCGGAGCTTCGCTTCTATGTTCGCCATGGTGGAGAGCTTGCCGTTGTGATCGTCCCAGGAGGTCTTGATCACTTCCACATCGAGGTGCGGGTAGAGCTCTTTTGAACTCGGCGATCCAGGTGTCGATGTCGTCCTGATAGGTGCCGGAAAATCGGGAACCATCACGGTGATGGTATCGGGGGGTGGGCTCCTCTTCGCATCGGCTGCTCGGCGGGCTGTTCCGCGGGCTGGCTCGGCAGGCGGCGCTTCCGGTCGGCTCCCGCGCAGCGGGCTGCTGGCCGCAGGCGGCGAGAGCGAAGAGCATAACGAGGGCAAGGATCAGTGCAAGATCTTTTTTCATGTTGACGCCCTTTTTTTCCTTAAAATATTATCCGAGATCCCTTTGGGGGATGTGGATACGGTGTTGGCCCGGTTCACGCCGTCGAATTCCGATGTAGAACCGGTAGCTGTCGCCGATAGGCCGAATACGTCACCCACGGTGACGCGCCTCGGGGTTTGTGACGTGGCGCTGATGAGCAGCACGGCGCGCCCTCCGGGATATCGAGCAGCTTGGCCTGCGCCGCGTCTGCAAGAGCGGCTTTCCATGTACTGCTCGCCGGTCTTGAGCGCAAGACCGCGGCTCGTGAGCGCCGCGTAGAGCGAGTGGTTTTTCAGATCGGTATCGAGAATGCCACGGCAGAGCGAGGCGTTGAGCGCGGTATTTTCGATCGCCATCGGCACGCCGTCGGCCAGACGCAGACGGCGGATGAGGATGTACGGCTCGCCGGGCGCGATGCGAAGCCCCCGCGCGATGGCCGCGTCCGCCTTTTTCTCTCCGGCGAAGAGGATCTGCGAGCTTGGCTTCTTGCCGCGCTTTGCCATATCCTCCGTAAAGCCGGACACCTGCATAAGCGGCTGGATGAGCTTGCGGCCGGAAACGAACGTCCCCTTTCCCGCATCCGGTACACCGAGCCGAGCGATTCCAGCTCCGTGACGGCGTGGCGCACGGTCATGCGGCTCGTGCCATACCGCTGGCAGAGCTCGCGCTCCGAAGGGAGCGCCTGATCGGGCTGGAGACTGCCGTTTTTTCAATGGCGCGGAGGAGATCGTCGCGTATCGTTTTATAAAGCGATCGTTCCTGAGCTCGTCGTCCGCGAGGAACTCCAGGCACTGCTCCAGACTCAGCTTGCGCGGCGGACGAGCGCAGCGCGTCGTCGGAGCCCGCGGCGCGGGTGTTGGTCAGCTGCTTTTTCTTGCAGACGTTGACGGTGATGTCCTCCTGCTTCGGTGACACGCCGACGACCATGCCGGCATACACGGGCACGCCCGCACCGATGAACAGCTGGCCGCGCTCCTGCGCGTTGAACAGGCCGTAGGTGATGCTCTCGCCGGTCTCGAACGAGACGAGCGAGCCGGTGTTGCGGCGGCTGAGGTCGCCCTTATAAGGGGCGTAGCTGTCAAAGACGGAGGCCATGATGCCCTCGCCCTTCGTGTCGGTCATGAACTCGTTGCGGTAGCCGAACAGGCCGCGCGCCGGCACGAGAAACTCCAGCCGCGTGCGCTTGCCGATGGGCTCCATCTGCTGCAGCTCACCCTTGCGGGCGCTGAGCTTTTTCGATCACGGCGCCGACCGCATCGGCCGGGACGTCCGCGACGAGGCGCTCAATGGGCTCCATGCACTTCTGGCCGTTGATCGTCTGATAGAGCACGCGCGGGGGCGAGACCTGGAACTCATAGCCCTCGCGGCGCATGGTCTCGATGAGGATGGACAGCGACATCTCACCGCGGCCGGCGACGTTGAACGAATCCGTCGCGCCCTCGAGATCGGTCACGCGCAGAGACACGTCCTTGAGCGTCTCGCGGTAGAGCCGCTCGCGGATCTGGCGGCTGGTGACGAACTTGCCCTCGCGGCCGGCAAACGGGCCGTCGTTGACGGAGAAGGTCATCTCCATCGTGGGCGCGGAGATCTTCACAAACTCGATCGGCTCAACGCAGGTCGGCGCGCAGATCGTATCGCCGATGGTGATGTCGCCGATGCCGGACATGGCGATGATGCTGCCGGCCTCCGCCTCCGTGACGGGCACGCGCTGCAGGCCCTCGAACTCGTACATGGACACGGCCTTGGCCTTCTTGGCCGGGGCGTCCGGCTGGTGGTAGTTGCACACGGCGATCTCCTCGTTCTGGCGGATGACACCGCGCTCGATGCGGCCGATGGCGATGCGGCCGACGAACTCATTGTAGTCGATGGACGACACGAGCATCTGGAACGGCGCGTCGACATTCTGTTCCGGCGCGGGGATATACTCCAGGATCGTCTCGAACAGCGGGCGCAGGTCCTTGCCCGGCACGTCCGGGGAGTAGGACGCGGTGCCCTGCCGGCCCGAGCAGAAGAGCATGGGCGAGTCGAGCTGTTCGTCGGTCGCGTTAAGATCCATGAGCAGCTCGAGCACCTCGTCGATGACCTCGTGGATGCGCTGGTCGGGGCGGTCGATCTTGTTGATGACGACAATGACGCGGTGGCCGAGCTCGAGCGCCTTGCTGAGCACGAAGCGCGTCTGCGGCATGGGGCCCTCGGCGGCGTCGACGAGCAGAATGACGCCGTTGACCATCTTCAGGACACGCTCGACCTCGCCGCCGAAGTCGGCGTGGCCCGGGGTGTCGACGATGTTGATCTTCGTGTCGCCGTAGCGCACGGCGGTATTCTTGGCCAGGATCGTGATGCCGCGCTCGCGCTCCAGATCGTTGGAGTCCATGACGCGGTCGACGACCTCGGCGGAGTCAAAGCTGCGCGGCGATCGCCGCGGCGAGCGTCCGGGCGTCGCGCGCAGAATATGGAAAGCGCTTCCTCGGCAAGACGCGCTTTCGTTTTCGGCGAGCTCCTCGCCGTTCCGCTATCCAATTGGCAAGGCGCACCTGCGAGGATTCCGTCAGGCCGCCGGTGATGCCCTGTGCGGCGAGACGCTGCGGCAGCGTGCGCTTGCCTCTCCATATACTCGCGGTAAAGCGTCCCTGACGGTCGCGCGGCTATATCCGGCGAGCCGCCGCGGATGCGCTCGAGCGCGTCCTCTGCGCGTCCCTCGCTCGGCCGTCTCTGCGGCGGCATCGGCGGCGGTTTTGTTTTCGGCAAGCGTCGGCGTACCGGTCGCCATAGTAGCCCTGCATGGTTTCGTTGTACGTCGGCGGCGTTCGGGCGTTCCGGCCGTTCCCGTGTCCTTTTCCGCCGGTCTCCCCGCTTTCCGCCGGAGCGCTGCTCCAGCCCGTACCCGTCAGGTTTTTCTTCTTTCTGCGCCATTCCTCCGCGCTCTTTGCCGGGCGGGGTCTTCGTTTTAAAATTCTCAAGTCGTACTGCCTTCATTTTTTCTTCTCCTTATCGTATTTGATGCTTTCGGATTGCGGCACACCCATTGCGCCGCCGTTTTGCGCAGCATTTTCAATGCCGCAGCACGGACATTTCATACCGGCTTCGCCTCCTTCAGCGCCGCCCTTCACGGGACGGCGCGGACATAGCCGACGACGGAGGGAACCGTCTCCCCCGTCGGCGCGAACCCTCCGCTCCCACTCCCCGACGATCTCCTGCCGGTCGGGAATGTCGAGAATTTCGAGCTCGGCGGGCGAAGATGCGCCAGTTTTCCGCCGTGACGTTCGCCCGTGTCAGACTGTCGAGCGCCTGCAGCGTCGTCTGCCGGTCACGCCGCGGCGCCGTCGGCGGCCTGCACCGTGATATCCACCCGCGGGAAAAATTCCCGACGGGCGCACCACCTCGCCGGTAAGAGAGCGATTTCCGGCAGCGTGCGGGCAAGTCGGCGCTGTTGCTAGATCATGCGCTGTCCCGGCGCTCTTATCCCCTCCGGCGCGCCGAGATACAGCATCCGGTCGTCGTCGAAAATTCCAGGCAGAGCCAGTCCAGCAGCTCATAGAGCCGTTCAAACCCGGCGTTTCGGTCGGCGCGCTTGATGTCCGCCTGCTCGCGCCCGTCGGCGCGGAGCATCGAGAGGCCCGAGGCGGTCGTGACGCGCGCCGTCCTTGCCGGTGCTGTCGTAGCTGCGGCTGGCGCGCTCGATCTGCTCCTTGAACCAGGTGATATCCATCGCCGCCTTGCCGACGCTCTGCAGTCCGCCGAGGCGCTGCACGCCGCCCATGCGTCCCTGCTTGAGATGCACGATCGCGCCCGGCTCGTTCGTAAGCTCCTCGCCGTCGGCCAGCGCGCCGTCCTCCACGAGCAGGATGTCGTTGGAGAGAAAGCTGTCGTTCAAAAGCGCCGAGGCGAGCTTGCGGTCCGCGGCGTCTACGAGATCAAGCACCGCGGAGAGCTCGCTCTTATTCCAGAAGCGGTTCTCGTCCTGAATGCGCCAGTAGTGCACGAACGGAAGAGCGTGTTCTGCGCGCCCGTGCGCCGCCAGTAGTTCCGGGATATACCGCAGCTCATGTCCGCCCGCCTGCACAACGCCACCGCCCCGGCGCGGGATCGTCTCGCCGTCCACGCCTCGTTTCGACCGGCTGGCGGAACTAGTGCTCGAGCACCTGTACGGTGTCGTCCAGTCGCCCAGCGCGCTCGTCATGCTCGAAGATCCTCGCCGCGGGCACATAACTCGCCGAGCGCTTCCTCCGCCGTGATGCGAGATCGGCGCGGAATACCGCGCTGAAGCGCGCACCTTGGATGCGGTAAACGGTCGAGATACTGTCCGTCCTGACACGCTGCCGCCGCGCACCGCGGGGTCGGGAAACACCGCCTCCACGGGGATATCGCTCACGCGGATATCGCCCTGCGCCTCGCCGCAGCGCATGTCCTCGTCCCAGTACGCCTTCCAGAAGGCGTCGCCGACTTCAGAAGGCGGCGCTCGTTGCGCGTGTTCATGTCGGAAGGCGGTTTGTTCTCGGCGATACCGCACGGCAAATTCGCCGTTGCATGGCGCTGTCAAGATCGTCGTCGCGCCCGCGAAATTCCGGCTGCGGCACGGTCGGTTCGATCTGGCTCTCGACGAGGATATACGGATCGGGAATGCTCGCCGGGAGCCACGGGATGTCGTTCTCACACGGCAGAACTCAATGAATCGCGCGTCATCGTGGATGCCGTTGTCAGTAATCGTTGTACTTTTCACTCGATCTCCACGGCGGTACGGGCGTTTTTTGGCGCGCCGGAAGGCGCGTACGCCGTTCGCTCGCGCGCCGCGGTCCGGAATGTCGGCCGGAAATGCCCTCCGGCTGCGGCTGTTTCTTTTCCGCAATTTCATCTCACCCCAGCATCCGGTTCACTTCGCCCTGCACGAGATCGTAAAACCACGCGCCGAGCTTCTGCTGCTCCCCGCCGTTGCCCCACTTTCCGTCGGCACCTCCTCCTGCGCCATCGCCGAGACTTACGCATTCCCCCGTCCTTTTCGTAGGGGCGGGGTCTGCTCCGCCGCGCCCATCGCCAAAATACGAAAGCGGCACAATACAAAATATCCAGATCCAGCGGGCTGCCCCGGTACTGCTGCATGACGCACTGCCCGGAAAGGTCGGGATAATGCCGTTCGCGCCCCACGCGGCGATCCAGCGGTCGTACCCCGTCTCGCCGATGTGCGTATCAAACCAGCTCAAGCTGGCGTACACGCCGGTTTTGTTCCCGGCCTCTTCCATAGCCGCGCAGCGCTTTGCACATCGCGGTGATCGTCTCGTCAGCGTCCGTCCGTCCTCCATATCGAACCACACGCCGAGACGGGGCTTCCGTCCGGCAAGAAACTGAGCAAGCCTCCGCCTCCCTGCCGTGCCTGCGCTGAGCGCGTGTAGGAATGTCTTCAGTAAAGCCCCCTTAATGCCGAGCTGCACTTGCGATGCCGTCTGCCCACGGGTCCGCGCTCGTCCAGAACCCGCCGCGAATGATGACGAAGCGTCTTTAGGGCGTCAGGTCCATGGTCGCCCTGCCACTGGGAAATGTCGATACCGTTCATTTCCATATACCTCCTGCTTTGAATTTTGCCGACGCATTTTTCCATGCCATTTTGCGCGTCGCCTGCCACGTCCCGCCGGTCTTGAAGTACGGTACAGCGGCAAGAGTGACCGGGTTGTTTGCCGTAGTCGGTCTGTGCCCGCTGGTCATTCCGGCAGTCACCGTCGCGCGGTATACGTTGACGGAAGCGTGTAGTAATAAGTGGCGGCAAGATAATAGCCGCTGCCGTAATTCTGCCGCTTCACTCAGCCGAACTCGTTTTCCGTGCCGTTGCTGCCCCGGGGATGTACGCCGCTTTGTTTGCCGCTCCCCATCCCATGATTGCGTTGAGTACATCTTTATCCGCACACAGATAGAGTTGTCGGAAAGCCGCGTAACAGCG
>VOFB01000244.1_pt1 | contig 18558 bp, 28 predicted proteins | sample 5384141 | NCBI WGS metagenome assembly VOFB01 (sample SAMN12384721, study PRJNA508395) | human gut metagenome | isolation source: healthy gut A | host: Homo sapiens | reverse complement strand
ATATCGAAAACTTTTCTGTTTTTTTCAAAACAAACATAACTGCAAAACTAAGTAATCCCCCGCAAAGCTATACAGCATCGTAGACAAACTGCCAAAAGTGACCCCACATAGTACAATACGGCAGACAGCCACTCCGAATGCTATCCCACCACCGAACTGATACAACGCAAATAGTGTTACCACATTCGATAATCCAAGCTTAATTCCGGGAATACCTAATGATATAGGTATCAATGATTCCAAATAGCTAAGGACCATAGCAAGAGCCACTAACACTCCTACGCCTGCAATTTTACGAGATTTTGTATCCATCTTCGTTTCTCCTCAACTATAGAAAAAGGATTGCCATACGAACATCCTATGACAATCCTTACAATCTACTGCATAAATAAAAGATTATAACTGATCTTTTACATCTTTAATGCTGAAGCTGGTACGTCCCATCTTATCCTTACCTAAGCATACCACTTTTACATGATCTCCAAGGGTAAGAACATCCTCAACATGATTGATACGCTCATTTGCAATCTTAGAAATGTGAACCATTCCTTCCTTGCCAGGTGCGAACTCAACGAATGCGCCGAACTCCTTGATGCTGACAACATCACCCTCTAAGATCTGTCCCTCATAATAATCTGTTGTGATGTCTGGATCATAGCGAATTGCCTCCTGCATTCATCGCTTCATCTTCGCCACAAACAGAAACGGAACCGTCATCTGTAATATCGATCTTCACACCGGTACGCTCGATCAATGTATTGATCGTCTTACCGCGCTGACCAACAACATCACCAATCTTCTGCGGATCGATCTGAATCTGGATGATCTTCGGAGCATATGTGCCCACTTTCTCACGAGGTGCACCGATTGCCGGAAGCATAACCTCATTCAAAATGTACATTCTTGCCTCACGTGTGCGGCGAATTGCCTCCTCAACGATCGGTCTTGTAAGTCCATGAATCTTAATATCCATCTGGATCGCTGTAATACCATCTGTTGGTACCTGCCACCTTAAAGTCCATGTCACCGAAGAAATCTTCTAAGCCCTGAATATCTGTCAATACGATATAATCGTCGTCTGTATCCCGGTTACCAATACCACAGGAAATACCTGCAACCGGTTTCTTGATCGGTACACCTGCTGCCATCAAGTGACATTGTAGATGCACATGTTGAAGCCATGAGAAGTTGATCCGTTGGATTCAAAAGTCTCAGAAACAGTACGGATTGCATATGGGAACTCTTCCTCACTTGGAAGTACCGGAACAAGAGCTCTCTCTGCCAATGCACCATGTCCGATCTCACGACGTCCAGGTCCGCGGCTAGGTTTTGTCTCACCAACAGAATAAGACGGGAAGTTATAATGATGCATATAACGCTTGCTTGTCTTATTTGGATCTAATCCATCAACACGCTGGCACTCAGAAAGCGGTGCAAGCGTTGTGATCGTACAGATCTGTGTCTGTCCACGTGTAAACATCGCAGAGCCATGTACTCTCGGTACAAGATCAACCTCTGCTGCAAGCGGACGGATCTGATCGATCGCACGTCCATCCGGACGTTTGTGATCTACTAAGATCATCTTACGAACTGTCTTCTTCTGATACTGATATACAGCCTCATCAAGGATCTCTAACCAATCCTCTTTATCCGCAAATGCCTCTGCTAACTTCTCAGTTACAAGACGAACATTTTCTTCTCTTGTCTGCTTATCGTCAGAAAATACTGCCTCTTCCATCTCTGCCGGAGGAACGATCTCTTTGATCGCTGCAAACATTCCTCAGGGATCTGCACAGCTTGTATACTCATGTTTTGGCTTGCCGACCTCAGCAACGATCTGATCAACAAACTGAATGATCGTCTGGTTTACTTCGTGACACTTATAGATCGCTTCGATCATCTTGTCCTCCGGAAGCTCATTCGCACCAGCTTCGATCATAATAACTTTTTCACGGGTAGAAGCTACGGTCAAACGCAGATCTCCGTTATCCCACTGCTCCTGATTTGGATTGACGATAAACTCACCATCCACAAGTCCCATCTGTGTTGTAGCACAAGGACCTGCAAAAGGAATATCAGAAATACTTGTTGCCACTGCAGAACCGATCATAGCAACTAACTCCGGACGACACTCCGGATCTACGGAAAGTACCAGATTGTTCAAAGAACAGTCATTGCGGTAATCCTTCGGGAACAACGGACGCATTGGTCTGTCGATAACACGTGCTGTAAGTACTGCATTCTCAGAAGCCTTTCCCTCTCGTTTATTAAATCCTCCCGGAATCTTTCCAACGGAATACAGCTTCTCTTCAAATTCAACGGACAGGGGGAAGAAATCGATTCCCTCGCGTGGCTTATCGGATGCTGTAGCCGTACATAATACAGTTGTGTCTCCGTAGTGCATCAATGCTGCACCGTTTGCCTGCTTAGCAACTCGTCCAATATCAATTGATAAAGTTCTGCCTGCAAGCTCCATTGAATAAGTCTTGTATGACATATATTAACCTCATTTCCGTGCTGTAAAATATACTCGGCACAAGGCAGGCACAGCACACTCCCTGTCTCGTCCGGATGCAGGCATAGCCGAAACAACTGAAAAAAAACGACCTGCTCAGATTATCTTTTCAGAAGTCTCGGAAACCGCCTGCACACTATCTGTATAATTATATCATGGAACCATATGATATGCAACAGCAAAAAAGATCTTTCTTCTGAAGATATGCAAGAAGGTTACGTCTCTGACCGATCATCTTCAACATACCACGTCTGGAATGATGATCTTTCTTATTAACCTTTAAGTGCTCTGTCAACTCACGGATACGCTCTGTTAAGATAGCGATCTGTACTTCCGGTGAACCTGTATCCTCTGGAGTACGTCCATAAGCCTTGATAATTTCTGCTTTCTTCTCTTTACTGATCATAATAAAATCCTCCTATCAATTATTTTCTCAATCACTAAGAAATGGACGGAGTGACCACTTTCTGAGTGACGGTATTAACAACTTTCACATATTAACACAAAACCGATTGCCTGTAAAGTGTTATCGGAAAAAATTTATTCCCTTTTCTGTCATAAGCGCATCCAATGCAACATCATGCTCCTGTGCTTCCATCCGCTGCACAAGTTGAAACGAAAATGCATAACCGATCTTGAGTACTCCTCCGGCATTCGGTTTACACAATCCATATTCCGCAAAGTAGCGGTCATAAAATCCGGCACCATACCCGACCCGGTAACCTCTTTCATCATAAGCAAGCCCCGGCACCAGCATAACTCCATCTTCTGCCCGAACCGGCTCCGCACCAGCCGGCTCTAATATCCCCATGGCGCCTCTGTGCAGATCGTTCATTGCCCTTACTTCATAAAACTGCATCCGATTTCCTTCCACGCGAGGCACTGCCACTGCTATTTCCGGCAGTTCTTTCCACACTCTCTGCAATAACTGAAGTGTATCGATCTCTGTACGGCAGGACACAAATGGATAGAACCGGCGAGGTCTCTTCTGACGTAAGAAAGCCATCATATGATCTGCTGCCTGCTGCTCTGCTGCCTCTCTCTTATCCCCTGTTAGTTCGGCACGCATGGCACGCATTTGTCCACGAAGCTCTTCCTTGGTCAATTAATGTCCCTTCTTTCTCTCTTTCGCTGCCATTTCCTTACCAAGATCTCTTGTCGTTCCGTCCGGATTGACAATCGTTACATTGTTTAATTGCGCACGCAGATTATTTTTGACGGAGTCGATATACTCTTTGCGCAATTTCTGCTGTTCTGCCTTTTCTTCTGCCGTCAATCCTTCTGATTTTGATTTGTGATACAATTCGTTAATTCTTGCAATTTTCTTATCATCCATATTTTCCTACATTCCTTTCTATGATCTTTTGCTCTAAATATACTGCACATATGTTGTTCAAACAGTAACTTCAGGTATGAAAAATTTCCGTTACTTCTTCTTTTCTCCCAATTGCTGCAGAAGCTGTTCTGCCACTTTTAGCCCATCCATCGCCGCCGAAGTAATTCCTCCCGCATAACCGGCACCCTCACCGCATGGGTAAACCCCTTCATAATTTGCCTGCAGCGTATCATCCCGTATAATGCGGATTGGAGATGACGTTCTCGTCTCCACGCCGGATACGATCGCATCCGCTCTTCCAAATCCATGGATACGTCTTTCAAACTGCGGAATGCTCTCCGCAATGGCATCGCCAATCTCTTTTGGTAAAATACTTCGCACATTGGTAAGCGTATATTCCCCACACAGACACGGCGTCACTTCGCCAAGTGCTGTACTTTCTTTCCGGTTCTGTAGAAAATCCCCTAATAGCTGTACCGGAATCCTTCCTTGCCCCTGCTCATAGGCGGCCTGTTCCAACCGACGTTGAAACTGCATACCGTCAAACAGCCCCTCGCCAAAATCTTCCGGTCCCACCGTTACGACAATGGCGCTGTTCGCATTGGCTCCGTCTCTGGCATATTCACTCATACCATTGACAACCAGCCTTCCACACTCCGAAGAGGCATTGACAACCTGTCCACCCGGACACATGCAAAAAGAATACACGCCTCTGCCATCCGATGTTGTATTGGTCAGTTTATATGAAGCCGGTGGAAGGATCTTAGCCGCCTCTCCATACTGCGATAAACCGATCATCTCCTGTGGATGTTCCATCCGCACGCCTACAGCAAATGCCTTAGGCTGCATAACAACGCCCTGTTCTTTAAGCTCTATAAACGTATCTCTTGCACTATGTCCTGTGGCAAGTATCACGGTCTCACACGCCATCTGCGAAATTCTGCCCGCCTGTTCATATTCCACGCCACAAATGCGGTCCCCCTGCAAGAGAAAAACCTCACAAAACGCGTGTCAAAATGCACCGTTGCGCCCAGCGCTAAGATCTCTTCCCGGATCGACCGTACTACCTCTCGAAGTTTATCGGTTCCGATATGCGGTTTCTGCATATACAAAATCTCTTCCGGTGCTCCATGCGCCACAAAACATTCCAGCACTTTTCGATTTCTGCCGGAAGGATCCTTTACCATCGTATTGAGTTTGCCGTCTGAAAAGGTTCCGGCTCCGCCTTCCCCAAACTGCACATTACATTCCGGATCCAGCTCTCCTGTCTGCCAAAAATGATCCACCTTGCGCCTTCGCACATCGACATCGCTTCCCCGCTCCAAAATAACCGGTTTTAACCCGGCTCTCGCCAACTCTAATGCAGCAAATAAACCTGCCGGTCCCATGCCGACCACAACCGGAGCACTGATCGTATCTGCAAAGGTAACAACTTTCCTTTGCTTTGATGCTTTCACCAAAGTAACTTTCGATTGAAATGCTTTCTGCTGCAACAGCTTATGTTCGCCATCCAGACAAAGCGTCACGGTATAACTGAACACGATTGCATCCTTATGTCTCGCATCGATGGAACGCCGTTTCACCGTCAAATCCCGCAATTGTGATTCTTTGCGGTGCAATAACTTTGCCGCCGCCTTGCGTACCAATGCATATTCAGACTCCGTCAATATACCACGACGAAGTGCTTCGGCAGGCACCTCCTGTTGTACCGTGGCCAACGGTACTTTTATCTGTGTGATCTGTATCATGATCTACTCCTTATCTTTGTTTTTAATGCACACGCCGCACTCTGCCCCTGCCAAATGTCCACTAGACCAAGCCCACTGCAGATTGTAGCCGCCACAGATCCCATCAACATCCGCCAGTTCTCCGGTAACATATATTCCCGGATACTTGATCAGTTCCAAAGTGTCAGCCTGCAGTTCGCTTAAAGCCACGCCTCCAGTTGTAACCTGTGCCTTGTCGAAATCACTCACCTTCCGGATATGTAATTTTTGCCTTTGATCTGATCTGCCAGATCGTTTCGCCATCTGTCCTCCTGCAATATTTCAGCTCCGTCTCCAGGGCTCTTATGCAATGCCTGCAACAATGCTTTCGCTAATTTATCCGGAAGCATACCGTCCAAAACATCCCCAGACTTCTTCCAACTCCATAGGTCTTAACCCGGCGCAACAGTTCTTCCATAACCTGTTCTTTGGTATGATCCGGCATAACATCAAGTTTTAAATAGGGTTCTTTTCCTTGATACAAGAGGCGGGAAACTCTTCCGCTGATCTGAAATACCGGAATACCGGAAATCCCTTTGGCAACCATCTGTATCTCTCCGATATCTTCTGCCAGTCTGCTGCCCTCACACCACAGCTCGACCTGTCCCATAATCCGGACACCGCTCCATAATTTACAGCAGGCATCATCGAGTTCGATCGATGTCAATGCCGGCAATGGCGGTACGATCGCCACTCCAAGTTCCTGCAGCATACGATAACCATCTCCGGTCGTACCCTGTGCAGGAGCCGCACTGCCGCCAACTGCTAATATCAGTTTACGTACAAGATATTTATTGCGGTCCGTCTGTACTTCATAACCGGTAATATTCTGACCGGATAGATCCTTTCTCGGAATGATCCGCTGCAACGTTTCGTCACAATGAACCTCCACCTTATACCGATCCATCTCGCGCTCTAACATAGCTCGTACCGAAGCCGCCTGCCCGGATAACGGATAATAATAACCATCACGTTCTTTTGACATCACACCGCTTTCCCAAAAATAATCAATGACTTTTTGGTGATCAAACCGCTGTAGCACCATTTGAACTAACGTATCATCACTGCTGTGATAACAGGATATTTCCTGATTTCGATTCGTAAAATTGCAGCGTCCGTTCCCAGTCGCTAAAATCTTTTTACCCGGTTTATTTTTCTTTTCGATCACGGTAACATTAGCGCCCAGCTTTGCAGCCTCAATCGCTGCAACCATTCCGACGCACCGCCTCCCGCCACAAGTACAGGTATGCTTCGCATCTTCATCCTCCCTGTTCCTTTTATGACTGCTCTTATGAAGAATAATTTTCCAATAAGCCATATAAGGCATCTTCATCTTTTACTTCAATGCCATTTTTAATGACATCTGCTCCTCTTTCGACAAAGTATCCGTAGCTATTCCGGTATATTCATAAACCGTCTTCTGGTCACCATAATAGACAACCACTTCTCCATCTACTGCGATCAAATAATAACGATATTTTACTTTTGAAGGATCATAAATTTTCCGTACAATGATCCGATCTTTCGAAAATGTTGTGATCCCTATACTTTGCAAACCATTTAAGAACTCCTCCACCGGAAGATTCTGCATGTACTTTTTGAAATAGCCATCTGCTTCTTCCCTGTTAAAACCAACTAATTCCTCCGGAATCGTTTCGTATTCTGTCGTGGTCTGGTCTTTCACTTTGTCGTAATTTTCAATCTGATACACCGTATTAACCGATAACATTTCCTCTGTGTTTGCCACCGGAAGCCCCTCTGACAGATCTTCGAATTTGACCTCGACCTGTTTAGAAACTTCTTTTGCACGGCTCCGGCAATCTCCTCACGATATGACCGGCTAAGCTGCGTATACTTTCCCATCGCTGCACGATAACAATAATAATTCATTAACACAACGACTGTCAATGCTCCAAATGCCGCACTCCAATATAAAAATCTGCGTTTTCTCATTCTTGTTTCCTCCTTACTAAGCATCCACACTTAGATCACTGCCCTGTTTGGACCGTATTAGATGTCTTAGTACCATTTTCCCACGAAACAAGAAAGATATACCCTTATCCCGACATAACTACCAATTCAACGCTCTATAGTTAAAATTGCCACAAATTTCTGTCTGCTCAATATAATGGCAACCGGTTACCTGCCACCTTAATGGGACGACACCCAATTGCCAGATTTCAAAAATAAAGCAACGCGCTCGTTGGCATCGTCTACTATCTTCTCATCATACCCAAGCATTTTTAGCAACCGGATCGCATTTCTTGTGCAGGCACGACCTTCACGCAAGCAATAATCAAACGTCACTTTATCATCTTCCACCTGTTCTTCAAAGTGATAATTATCGTATTCTTTCTCTAATAAATACGTCAGTTCAATATCATGCGTGGCTGCAAAACATAATCCGCCCTGTTCTGCTATCGCCTGCAAGATCCGGCTGGAAGCAGCGATTCTTTCGACTGTATTGGTTCCTCGAAGTACCTCATCGATAAAGCAAAGCACCGGCAATTCCGACGATCTTGTCAGATCTAAGATTCGTTTTAACGATCTGATCTCCACAATATAATAACTTTCCTGACTTAATATATCATCTCGCAGCGCCATGGACGAGGCGATACAAAACCACGAAGCCTGATAATTCTCCGCTAAAACCGTATGCAATGTCTGCGCTAAGATCGCATTGAGTGCTACTGTCTTGATAAATGTTGATTTTCCCGATGCATTCGATCCCGTCAATAACACACTGCGCTCTGCCGTAATAGAATTTCTGACTCCTCCGGGATCAACGGATGGTACATTTCAGTTACCGCAAACTTTCCATTTGCCTGATGTGACAACTGCGGTACACAATATTCTCCATACATAATACGGCAAGATGCCGTTGATAACATCGTATCTAAATATCCTATCGTATCATACATGATTCGCAACTGCTGCTCGTATTTTTTGCCTCACGGATCATTGTCGACATTTTGACCAGATCTACATGGAACAAAATTCTTATATAGTCCATCAACGAATCCATAATATCTCCGGACATCCCGCTTCCACCATTCACCAAAAAACAGAAACGTCTGTATTTTCCAAAACAGGATGTCTGCTTTTTAGCTGATCCTGATACTTTTCAAGACCCGGAATCGACTTCCTCGCAACGCCCTCGCATTGCTCTACCATATGCAGTATAAACGTAAACAGCCGTATATAACTGTCCACCTTTGCCTTAGCCTGATAATACGATATAATATTTCCACCCATGATCGCAATACTGACGATCACCATAAATTCCGGTGCAAAGGCACAGCCTATAAGAGCGCCGACCAGACAGACACCTGCCAATATATGAGGCAGTGCCCCGATCGGTTTCATATCCTGTATTAATTCCAAATGATCATACACGGACATTCGTTCTAATTTTCCGATCTCTGCAAGCGCCTCCTGTAAATACATGCGTTCCTGTGTATTCTCCAACAGATATGTGATCACTGCTCGCGTTCTTCCATTTCTGCATCTGAAGCAATCGGATGACGGAGTGCTGCATACAAATATTCTTCCCCGATCGAAGTCCGTGTATGATTCCATACCTGATACACTTTATCCATATCCAGATCATTCCAGGTAATATCGTCCACAAATTCATGCTTTTGGCTTTCCTCCGCCTTTTTTCTAACACCTTATAATAGCTGACAATAGCATTCCACTGTTCCTCCGAATAATTACGATCTGCAGATTTTCCCCATGAGTTGATCAAAAACTCTCTCATCCGCTTCCTTCTCGCCTTTTCATCACAGACCATTTTGATCCCGATAAGCACCAAAATTACTACTACAGCGATAATGATTTTAATTCCTATGTCCATTCTGAAACCTCCACATGTAATTACGAAAGAAAAAGAGAGTTTATTGCAACTCTCTCTTTCCAATTAGAATTATTGTATGATGCAGGCACTAAGCTACCGTTATACATAAGATAACTCTCCGCCGGGACATCATTTTTATAAAACACGTCCGATCTTGATCGGCTTACGATAATAAGCACTGGAAATCTTAATTCCATCGCTCGGGTTACTTGCATGAATGATCTGACCGTTTCCAATATAGATCGCTACATGGCTGACATGTCCACTTCCATAGAAGAACAGATCTCCCGGTCTTTCGCTTCCCTGTGATACGCTTCTAGTCGCAGATGCCTGTGCACCGGACGTACGTGGCAGTGAATGACCAAAGCGCTGGAATACACGCATCGTAAAGCCGGAGCAATCTGTTCCGCTCGTAAGGCTTGTACCACCATATACATAACGATTGCCCAAGAACTGCATTGCATAAGAGATCAAGGAAGATGCTCCTGAAGAGCTTCCACTGTCTCTATCCTGTGATCGACTGCCGCCCTTTTTGCCGGACTTTTTACTCTGACCTACTTCTTTGATCGAAACGGCACGATTCAGATTGTAAGTCATCTTAATAAAATCTTTCGATACAAATGCTCTGTCGTCATCAATAGCGATCATAACCCAATTATTCAGGTCAGCATACATTTTCTCTTTGTCAATCCCCTTTAGCTGAGACTTCTTCACATTTTTGCGGATATATTCATCCAGCCAGCCTTTGGTTAATGTCTCTCTGGTAATCTTATAATCTTCATCTGCTGAAATCTGGTCAAACACGTTTGCCTTCGTTGACGGCAGATAACGTACATTTAACGTTTCAGTTGTAACCGTTGCACGCAATGTTGCTACTTTCTGAGCCTTTGCCTCCGCTTTCTCATCCGTGATCAGATAACTTGCTTTGACAAAACCTCTCACACCACCGGATACGATCTTAGCCCATCCCTTTTTGATCTTGTATACATGACAACCGGAATTATTTGTCATCTTTCCGACTATTTTAGCATTCTCACTTGGTCTTTTACGTACATTCACATAATTCTTGACCTGTACCACGCCCAAACGATCATACACAAGATTCAGCTTGATCTTCTTCGGCGCAGGTGTTGCTGTCGGTGCAGGTGTTGCTGTCACCGTCGCCTGTACTGTCGTACTCTGTGCAGACTGACCGGAAGTGCCGGTCTGTTGTACAACAGCGTTAGTCTGTGCCACACCCTCAGCCTTGTCCTGCTCCGGTACCTTAGTAAGTACTTCTGACGCCTCCTCAAGTTCCATATCCTGCAGAGCATCTTCGCAATATTTATCAAAAGATACCGCTAATCCTGCCAATGGCTTTTCCGTCTGTTTACTCCAATCATTACCCGCTGAAACAACATGTCCCAGACAGATGACACCCAAGGATGCAACTGCCATTCCGATCACTACATGTAATTTATTCTTATCCATGTTATCCTCCATATTCTCATGATCCTGTCTGCAACAAACACACAGGATCCTTATTTCTCCATCGACCGCCTGCAACGCAGACGGTCGTAGAAAGTATTTCTGTTATTTATTTTGTATAATTGTTACAAATATATTACGAAGTATAACAAACTGTTAAGAAATTGTCAAATAATGATGCACACCAGTCCGCCATTTCCATCATTGACCACTTTTGAATGGTTTCCTGCAATTTGATTCGACTCTCATCTCCCAGTCGATCCACTTTCGTATCCATCCCCTCTTCAACCAATTGACGGACGGTTTTTCCAAAGATATTGGTATCCCATATACCTTTTTCATCATCTTCCCCATGCTGATCTGCAATGTAGGCAATCAAGTCATTGGCCTGTTCCTGCGTACCAACGATCGGGGCTATCTCTGTCTCGATATTGGCCTGTATCAAATGAATAGATGGGCTGACAGCTCGAAGTTTCACACCATACTTACTGCCGTGCTTGATCAGTTCCGGTTGATCAATCTCAATCTCATCTACCGATGGTGTCACAACGCCGTACCCCTTACGGTGTACTTCCTCCCCACGCATTTTTCAGTTTGTCGATCTCTGCATGATTGTCAGCATATTCTCGCAGCAAATGGATCAGTTGATACTCGTCATCTATCTGTGTCCCGACCAATTCACTAAGTATCTGATAATATCTGCCATCATCAAATAATGTGTCGATCCGGACTTCTCCGTTTTCCATACCGATCCGGCCAATCCGAAACCCCTTGATCGCATCACTGGTGATTGCCAGATTGGCGGCTGTCACATCACACAGTCTGCTGATCCCACCCAAAATCATACGAACTTTTTGCACCAATTCCTGCTTCAGCCAATGATCCTGTGGCAGCATCTCTACCCATTTCGGCAAATGAAAGGCTAGTTGACGTACCGGAAAAGAAGACAGGATTTTTTCTAAAATTGCAAGAACGTCCTCCCGGCGAAGCTGGTTACAATTGACAGCCATAGCGACTGCATGATATGTCTGCTCCAGTTTTTCCACCAATGCTGCGGTCTCTGAACCATAAGGTTTTGCCGAATTTACAAGTACCACAAATGGTTTTCCTATCGCTGTCAACTCCTGGATCGTTCGTTTCTCCGGATCTTCAAATGCCTCTCTTGGCAAATCCCCAAAAGAGCCGTCAGTTGTCACAACAATGCCGATCGTTGAATGATCATGAATCACTTTTCTTGTGCCAAATTCGGCAGCCTGTGTAAAAGGCATTGGACTTTCTGACCAAGGAGTCATAACCATTCTTTCATTTTGTTCCTCGTAAAGTCCCTCTGCTCCCTTAACTATGTAACCGACGCAATCGATCAAGCGGATCTTAACTTCATTTTCTCCAAACAGTTTAACATTTGCCGCCTCTTTGGGAATAAATTTCGGCTCCGTTGTCATGATCGTTTTGCCGGCAGCCGACTGTGGGAGTTCATCTATGGCACGTTGTCTTTCGTGTTCCTGTTCCATCTCCGGCAAGACCAATAATTCCATAAAACGTTTGATAAAGGTCGATTTACCGGTTCGCACCGGTCCGCAGATTCCCAGATAAAACTCTCCTCCTGTGCGTTCAGCAAGATCTTTATATACTTGAAATTCACTCATCAGGCATTCCCCTTCCATAATATATGCCATGCTACTCTAAGGTTTCTACCACAATCTATGCACCGGCACAACAGATTATGCCACAAAAAAAGCAAAGCCAGCGCTTGCTTTTGTCACGCTATACAACAGCAATTTTCTATACCAAAAAGACAGTGCATTCATACACTGCCTTTCATACTGTTATCCATATATGTTTATATCTTCAAAGAACCAGCCAATGCTGAAAGCTGCTGTATCTCTTTCAAAATAGTGTTCTGATTTGCCACAAAAAACAAACTTACGATGATCAGACAAACCGAAATAAGCAATCCAAAGATCGAGCATACGAGCCCGGCAATTGCCATCCCGGTACCAGCCTTTTTGCTTTGCCAGTACATAACCGGATAATCCCAATCCTACAACGGCCAGAATCAATGTGATATACTGCGAGCAACAACATAACACGATCGATAAAATACCACAGATCATTCCGGCTACTGCCATTCCCGGGTTTGGCTCCTCCGGCACATAATATCCCTCCTGTGGAGCTTTCGTGTAACCATTTTCTTCCATTATGACCCCTTTCCGCATTATTTCTGCATGGCACGATACTTCGCATAGCCCTTGGAATAATGCATTTTTCATCCTTTGTCACAAACACCGCTTCGACATTGTCCAAAGAGTCGATCAATTCCATCCCTTTCTCCAAACCTAAGCCGAAACAAGTGGTAGACAATCCATCTCCATCTACAGATGCTTTTTGAAAGTATTGTCACCGCCATCAACGTATTATCCACCGGGTAACCGGTAGACGGATCCAATATATGATGATAGAATTTTCCGTTCTGCTTAAAACATCTCTCATAAATACCGGAAGATACCACAGAGAGATCCTTCACTGCTACGGTATCAATTACTGCATCCCGATCTGAAAACGGTTGTCTGACTCCGATCCGAAACGCAGTTCCATCCGGTTTATTGCCCAAACATAATATATTTCCACCTAGATCGATCAATGCTGATGTCACACCATCCTGACGCAACAGATCTTTTAAGCGGTCTGCTATATATCCTTTGGCGATCCCTCCAAATTCAATGCCGGTGCCGGGCACCGAAAACGATAATCGATCATTATGCAAACGAATATGCTCATCTCCCACATAGGTCAGCGCCTTGCGAATCTCCGCGTCCTGTGGCACAGTTGGCTGATCTGTCGAAAAATCCCATAAGCTGCTAACAGGCTCTATTCCCATCGTAAAACATCCTTTAGACAGTTTACCATATTTGAACGAATAATTCACCAGTTTTTGCAGCGTATCATTTACCTGAAAAGATATGCTTCCATCGGAACTAACATGGCAAGCAAGCTCTGTATACGCTTCCGGCAATGCCTGCTTCAGTTTCGTCTCATACTCTGTTCTCTGCTGTTTAGACAACATGATCGTTTGTCCTTTTTGCAAAGACTGACACAATTTGCCCGGAAGAAGCTCCTCATACTTCTTTGACAAAGCGTTAATCCGGTACACAGTACTGGTTTCCTTCGTCCGACTGATCACATTTTCGTAGGAACTACATTCCGACACACACTTTTGCAGTGTCTTTTTCGTGCCGCCTTGATAGATTGTGATCTGATAGGTCGTATCAAACGCAAATCCTTGTATATTCTTGGTCTCATTCTGCTGCTTCCGTGGCAAATGACCACTCCCGATCAGATACACTATAACTCCGGCTATTATAAAAATAGCTAACGTAATTATCAAGCGTCTTTTTATTCCAAGTCTGCATATTGCTCTGCCAATTCCTTTTCCTCTTCTGATAACTGTGCCTGCATTAACATATCCGGACGCCGCTTAGCTGTCCGAATGACCGACTCACGTCGATACCATTCCTGCAATTTCTTATGATGGCCCGACAGTAACACCTCTGGAACCGCTTCATCTCTCCATATTGCCGGTCTTGTATACTGTGGGTATTCTAACAACCCTTCCGAGAAAGATTCTGTTTCTGCCGACATATCATTGTTTAGTACACCCGGAACCAATCTGGAGATTGTATCCATCATCACTAATGCCGGAAGTTCCCCACCGGTTAATACGTAATCTCCAATGGAAACATAATCTGTAACGATCCGTTCCAACACGCGTTCGTCTATCCCTTCATAATGACCACACAGAAAGATCAGATCTTCCTCTTTGGCATACTCTTTTGCCATCTGCTGGTCAAAGACCTTTCCCTGCGGTGTCAGATAGATCACCTTCGCAGCTGCTGATCCGCCCTGCTCCCGGATCCTTGTCATAATATCCTCATAACAGCGGTATACCGGTTCTGCCTGCATAACCATTCCGGCGCCCCCGCCGTATGGATAATCGTCTACCCTGTTGTGTTTATTATCCGCAAAATCTCGAATATTGACAGCTTCCAGCGCCAAATAGCCTGCTTTTAATGCTCTGCCGGTAATGCTCTCTGACATCGCATTGGTGATCATATCCGGAAATAATGTCATTACATGATAATTCATATTTGTTTTTTACACTAATCCTTTCATAATATGTACCGTTACGATCCTAGCGGAGACATCGACGTTTTTAACACATTCCGGTATAACAGGAAGCAGTACTTCTTTCCCCTCGTGTTCGACAACGTATACAAGATTGGCTCCTGTTTCCAGGACATCTTTCAAAATGCCAAAATCTTCTCCCTCTTCCGTAACAACCTTAGCGTCTATAATGTCTGCCAGATAATATTCTCCCTCTTCCAATGGGATTGCATTTTCACGCGTGACATATAGATCGTGGCCTTTGTATTGTTCAATATCATTAATATTATCAATCCCTTTGAACTTCACGATCACGAGATTCTTAAAAAATCGTGTCGATGCAATTTCTAAGGTCTTATATTCTTTTCCGGTATCTAATAAAACTTCTTTTAATTTTTTGTAACGTGTCACATCATCTGTCGTAGGATACACTTTGACTTCCCCACGAATACCATGTGTATTAGCGATTACGCCAACGCGAAACATATCTTCCATTTTTATCCTCAATAAAAAAGCAAAGCCAGCATTTTGCTTTGCAAGAATTGCTAAAGCAATTCTTGGTGGCATAGCACCACATTGTGAGCAGTTTCCTATAAAGAAATAAACGCCCATAGCATAAGCTACAGGCGTAAACAGTCAGTTTACTGACCAATTTCCACGATAACCTTTTTGTCTGTCTTAGAAGCGGCAGCCTTGACAACAGCACGGATTGCCTTAGCAATACGGCCCTGCTTTCCAATAACTTTGCCCATATCTTCTTGAGCTACTTTCAGCTCTAACAGAATCTCGTTATCTTTCTCAGTCTCCTGAACGGTGACCTCTTCAGGGTGGTCAACAAGGGACTGTGCAAGAACCTCTACCAATTCTCTCATACCTGAAACCTCCCCGTGTACAAGAATTACTCTGTGATTCCAGCCTGCTTCAAAAGCTTGCCTACTGTCTCAGTTGGCTTAGCACCATTGCTAACCACTTCTTTGCTGCTTCCTCATCAAATTTGAATACACTAGGGTCCTGATTAGGATCGTAAGTACCAATCTCCTCGATGAACTTTCCATCTCTTGGAGAACGGCAATCAGCTACAACTACTCTATAGAAAGGTGCTTTCTTCTTACCCATTCTTCTTAATCTGATCTTTACTGCCACGATTTTCACCTCCTTAAATCTGCGTTTATATCGTTAAAAGCCAAATGGCAACTTTGGCATGCCTCCACGACGACGTTTGCCTTTACCGCCCATCATACCTGACATCTGCTTCATCATCTTTTGGATTGCTCAAACTGCTTGATCAGCTTATTAACTTCTGAAATATCAACTCCTGCGCCTTTCGCAATACGACGTTTGCGTGACGGATTGATGATAGCGGGATTACCACGCTCTTCGCGAGTCATTGAATATATGATCGCCTCTGTGCTCTTAAACACATCATCATCTATATTCAGATCAGCCGGAAGCCCCATACCGGGCAGCATACTCAAAATACTTTGAATACCACCCATCTTCTTCATCTGGGCTAACTGATCCAGGAAATCATTGAAATCAAATTCCGCTTTACGGAATTTTTTTTTCTCCATCTCTTTGGCTTTATCCTGATCGATCTCAGCCTCTGCCTTCTCGATCAAGGTTAGCACATCACCCATTCCCAATATACGCGATGCCATACGATCCGGATGAAACTGTTCCAGATCCGAAAGCTTCTCGCCCATACCAACAAATAGGATCGGACACCCGGTAACTGCCTTGATAGAAAGTGCAGCACCACCTCGCGTGTCACCATCTAACTTCGTCAGGATCACACCATCAATACCGATCTTTTCATTAAACGTAGATGCTACATTTACCGCATCCTGACCGGTCATCGCATCAACGACCAGAATCTTCTGATCCACGGCAACACCCGCTTGAATCTCCTGCAGCTCAGCCATCATATCTTCATCCACATGAAGTCGACCCGCTGTATCCAAGATCACCACATTCAATCCATTCTTAGATGCATGCTCCATCGCTGCTTTCGCAATATCAACCGGTTTATGATTTGTCCCCATGGCAAAAACTTCCACATCCTGTTTCTCACCATTGATCTTTAACTGGTCGATCGCTGCCGGACGATACACATCACATGCTACAAGCAAAGGCTTTCTGCCTTTTTTCTTAAGCTTTCCGGCTATCTTCGCCGTTGTTGTCGTCTTACCGGCACCTTGCAGACCACACATCAGCAGTACTGTTATTTCATTGGAAGGTCGGAGTGCGATCTCTGTCGTCTCGCTTCCCATCAATGCGACAAGCTCCTCATTTACCAGCTTAACGACCATCTGGCCCGGTGTCAAGCTGTTTAGAACATCTTGTCCAACTGCGCGTTCCTGCACTTTTTTCACAAAGTTCTTAACAACCTTGAAGTTTACATCAGCTTCTAACAAAGCCATCTTGACTTCCTTAAGTGCTGCCTTTACATCCTCCTCGGTCAAACGACCTTTGCTTCGAAGGTTTTAAAAACATTTTGTAATTTTTCTGTCAAATCGAATGCCATAAATAACCTCCTCTTTGTCAAACACAAGTCATAGTATAACGAACCAGAAAAACTTTGTCAAGCATTTTTCTTGACAAAGTTTTCTAAAGTTAAAATCTATTATCATTGTCCGGCGACACAAATACTGCTATTATCGATACGTATAATAGTACTTTCCGGTTGACTTCGGATAAGAGGCATTACGCAGATCCTGTGTTTTTTAATTTTCAGCTTGGATTTCTTGATCTTAAAGGTATATGCCTTAGATTTACCGGATTTCAAATTGATCGTTAATTTCTTAGCTGAATATACGCCAATCTTCTTTCCTTTGCCGTTTTTTACCGTAATCTTAAAATTCTTCAAATATTTTGCCTTGTAACCACGGTTATTTAACATTCTGGCTTTTAAGACAAGGTTGCCTTTCTTGTCATAAGACATCTTATATACATTCACGCCAAAACTTCCTGCCGGCAATGCACTCACAGCAACTTTCCGTACCGTATATACATTATCTTTTACAATTACCTTGCAAGGAATCGTAAAACCGGTAGACGTCTTTACCGTGATCGTCGCTGTACCTTTCTTCTTAGCTGTCACCTTACCCTTGCTGTTCACTGCTGCAACCTTTGCGTTGCTGGACTTATAAGTAATCCTGGCACCACCTGCATTTAAGATCTTTATTTGATCCTTAAATCCCTTTGTGATCGTCAACGTCTTAGAGTCAATGGATGGAGCCAACTTCGGCGTCGGTGTCGGTGTAGATGTCAGATCAGGTTGTCCAAGAACTGCATAAGCCAGCTGATCAACGTCAAAAGTTACAGAAATGGTATATGTTCCCTGCGGCACATTCACTGCAAATGCAAATGCAGGATAACTTCCTGTTGAACTCCACTGGGAATCTGACTCCAAAAAGTCTTTGGTCCATATACTGTCTCTCCCGCACTATTACGGAAT
>VOFB01003636.1_pt1 | contig 18585 bp, 37 predicted proteins | sample 5384141 | NCBI WGS metagenome assembly VOFB01 (sample SAMN12384721, study PRJNA508395) | human gut metagenome | isolation source: healthy gut A | host: Homo sapiens | reverse complement strand
AAAAGATTTTTGCATTGTTAGAAATTTGTTAGATTTGTTCTTTAAAATAATGGCAGGAGAAAAAGAACAGATCAGAGGAGAGGAAGGACAATGAAAATCGTAAAAGCGGTGAATCTGAAAAAATATTTTGTTACAGAGAATTACGAAGTACATGCAGTGGATGGTGTTACACTGGAGATAGAAGAAGGAGAGTTTGTGGCTGTTGTCGGAACATCAGGGAGTGGAAAAACTTCACTTCTCAATCTTCTGGGAGGCCTGGATGTGCCGGACAAGGGCGGAGTATGGATCAGAGGAAGCAGTCTGAAAGATATGGAAAGCGAGGAACGGACCATTTTCAGACGAAGGAATATCGGGTTTATTTTTCAACAATATAATCTGATCCCGATGATCAGCGTCTATGAAAATATCGTGCTGCCCCCTCCGCCTTGACGGTGCAGAGATCGATCAGGAGTTTTTGAAGAGCTGACGGGAACACTGGGACTGAAGGAAAAACTCGGGCAACTGCCGGAAACGCTGTCAGGCGGTCAGCAGCAGAGAGCAGCGATAGCAAGAGCCTTAATGACAAAGCCGGCGATTGTCCTCGGAGATGAACCGACGGGCAATCTGGATTCTGTGACCAGTATGGAAGTTGTGGGACTTTTGAAAAAATTGTGCAAAGAAATATCATCAGACTGTGATCCTTGTGACACATCAGGAAGAAGTTGCACAGATGGCGGACCGGATCATAAGGATCGAGGACGGAGGATCGCAGAATGATTCCGAACAATAATCAGGAGGTTCTGTCCATACTGGCAGAGAAGTTAAGGAAAAAGAACCGTGGGCGTAATATGGTACTGCTCTGTGCGGTGGCGGTCGGAATTGTTACACTGACACTGATTTTCGGAACTTCTGCCGGAAAGATCCAGGCAGAGTATACGAAAGCGGTACGCCGGGCAGGTTCAACAGCATCAGCAGTACTGGAAAATGCGACAGAAGACCAGTACCGGCAGATCTGCTCCCTGAGTTATATAAAGAATGCAGGGAAAAAGAGTGAGAGCCGGAAGAGCAGAGAGCGGGGAAAAAGAAGCTCGGTGAGATCAGTCTGTTAGATCAATCTGCATGGGAAAAAAATCATCCGTCCTGCTTATACAGATCTTCAGGGGCATTACCCAAAAAAGAAAAGCAGGAGATCATGGTCTCTGTAAAAATGCTGGAGGATCTGGGAATCACTGAGCCGACGGCAGGAATGAAAATCCAACTGACGGTAGTGACCGGATGGCAGGAGAAAAAAGAAGAACTATTTTACCTGAGCGGGTGGTATACCTCATATACAGATTCGGGTTCTAAAGCTCAGCAGGGATATATTTCTGAAAAAAAGGCGGCAGAGTGGGGAATCATATCGGAGAAAAAATTCGGAGATACTGATCTGTCCATGAGACCGGATGAGCCGTGAAGAGGCAGAAGAACAATTATATAAAGATGTAACACGGACGGATACAGGACAAAGAATTACCGTGACAGATCCTGCATTTCTGACAGCGGTAGATCAACTGACCGGAAGTTATGAAATGGCAGTTCTCGGAGTGATTTTGATTCTGGGCGGAGTCTGGTTTCTTATCCATAATATTCTCGAGATTTCCATGATCGTGGATATCCGTGAGTTTGGATTGCTTTATACGATCGGAACAACGAAAAAGCAGTTGCGGAAAATCTGCCACAGGCAGATGGCAGGCTGTATGCTTGTGGGAAGTGGACTCGGAGTGGCGTTTTCAGTGCTTCTTTTATTCTTTGGTATTCCCGCTCTGCTGGGGCAGGAATATCTGCGGGAATATGGTGGCACAAAAGAATTTTCCGTATTTCGACCTGAAATCCTGATCGCAGCAGTTGGTTTTACCCTGCTGATCATTGAAGCTGCCATTCAAAAAATATGAATCGGATGATCCGACTTTCCTGTATAGAAAGCATGCATTATACAGGAAAGCAGAACCATAGTCGGAAAAGACGAAATACAGAAAAGCAAAAAACAGAAAAGCAAAATGCGAGGAAGCGACGAAAGATACCAGCAGAGCTTCCATTACTGGCATGGAGAAATGTGACAAGAGAGAGGGCAGAATTTGTGCTGACGGTGCTGTCACTTTTTTTAGGAGTAGAAACCCTTCTTTGTACGGCTGTGGTTACGGGAGGAAGTGATGCGACGAATATCTATATGCAGAAACCGGATTTTATCCTTGCGGGGGACTTTGCGAGGAGGCAAAGAAGGGATCATAAGTGAACCGGATGAAGAGGCACTGGACCCACTGGTGACGGATGCAAATACAGCAGATTTGCTGTGGAATAATAAAACGGATGACTTTGCTCCTGATTTTGCTCCCATTTCTGAATCAGTGAGAAAAAAAGATCCTGGCTCTGAAAAGGTGTGGATCAGGACAGAACAGAGTGTGCAGAGGGAGCTTATATGAACGTAGTGATTTCGGAAAAAGGGTGGAGTCCTTTTTCTGATGAATATTTCCGGGTCAGTGCAGAAAGCTCAGATGAAGGAGAAACGGAGACCGATGCAGAGAGAGATCAGATACAGAAATGGAAAGATCCGGTTTCCCGGAGACAGTACATATTTTGAGTGAAAAAGAGATGGACAGCCTGAAAGAGTATGCAGAAGAAAAAATCTGTCAGTGGATATGGCTTCAGTAGAAGATGGGAGTGGAGTGTTGATCTATCAGGAATATGGCTTCACACCGGAGCAGAAAAAATGACAGAAGAAGTAAAAGGAGAACCGGTGAGCTTTTTGCAGTTCCGGTTCGGAGTATGAAAAAGAGTCCGCGAAATTTTTACTTTAAATGGGTATTTAGACGGGAGAGCAAAAGATTTTCCAGAACTGAAGCTGGGTTGGCATGGAGAAAATATGTTGTTCTTTCTTGTAAGTGAAAAAAGGATTTGAACGACTGGGAATAGAAAAAAGAGATCATTTATATGGAAGTGAATGTGAAGGTGGGGCAGGAGCAGAAAGTAAAATCAGCGATCAGAGCCATTCTCACAGAAGAAAATCAAAGAAGGACAGATCAGGGAGAAAATGGGATTCTGCTTCTTTGCAGATCGGATCTGCTGAAAAAGAATGTCCGACCAGATTCATGGAAATCAGATGATCCTCAGGAGTATCGGAATGATGCTGCTATTTGCAGGACTGACCAATTATTTCAATGTAATGATTATGGGAAGATATTCAAGAAAGCAGGAACTGGATGTGATGGAGAGCATCGGAATGACAAAAAAGCAAAAAGGAAGATGTTTTTCTGGGAAGGAAACTGGTATTTTCTCCTGGTGGAAGTGCTTGTACTGACTGTCGGAACAGGCATCCTGTGGCTTGTCAGACTTTATATGGAAAAGCAGGCTGCATATTTCAGATTTCAATATCCGGCAGGATGGCTGGCAGGAATCAGTCTTGGTATGCTGGGGATACTGGCTGGTAGCTGTTGTTCTTTCAGACGGGGAGAAAAGGTTCTCTGTACGCAATGATATGGACGGATGAAAAAATAATAGAAAAACTATATATTTTGTTGATTTAGTGATATGATGAAAGAAAAATGAGAGAGGTGCAAATATGAATTGTAAAATTGTTATCAGGAAATTCCTGATGGAAGTAAGTTCTGTCCACATTGCGGTGCGAAGCAGAATGAAGTACAGCCCAATGCAGAACAGGAAAATGCAGTGAAGAATGATCCGGTACAGGCAACGGGGGCAGCAAAGACAACTGAAAATGCAACGGGTTACAGGATGTATCAGGTTATCAGAACAACAGTGGCTATCAGGATGCAGCAGGTTATCAGAACAACAGCGGTTATCAGGATGTATCAGGTTATCAGAACAACGGCGGCTATCAGGATGCAGCAGGTTATCAGAACAACAGTGGTTATCAGAACGTGACCGGTTATCAGAATAACGGGCAGAAACCGGAAATAATTATGTACCATATCTGGTACTTTCCATTATTTCCACAGTATGCTGCTGTCTTCCGTTCGGTATCGTAGGTATTGTATTTTCAGTGAAGATCAACAGTGCAATGAATGCCGGTAATTATGAAGAAGCAGCTCAGAATGCAAAGATGGCAAAAAAATATGGACGATTGTATCTTTTGTAGTCGGACTGGTTGTAGGAATTTTATACTTTATGTTTGGAATAATAGTAGGAATTGATAATTATTATTAAGAGCCGAAATGCAAAGGGTGATAAAATTAAAAACTGGTTTGCACAAAGCCGGAAAAACCAGTTTTATTTCTGGCAGTGATCGGGTGTATGGCAGGGATTGGAGCAGGCTATCTGTATTTCCAAATCCGTTAAAATATCCGCTGCCATGCCTTTTCACGTGATCACGGGATTGTACTGTCAGGATGTGGAGCAGGAGGCGAGCTACAATATCCTGCATGGAAATTTTCTGACTGCTTTCTACAATCCGGTCATGGTTTTCTGCTGCCGTTTCTCGGAATTTATTTTGTGACGGTTGCAGCAGACTGAGCATTGACAGGAAAATCATGTGGATAAAAGATCAATCCTAAAATGCTTATAGGGATTTTAGTTTTCTTCTGATTTTCAGGTGATCAGGAATCTTCCATTTTATCCGTTCAGGCTGTTAGTGCCGGGAGGACTGGCAAGTTCTTATGTAAAAATTGAATGAGAAAGATAAAAAGTACTTTGAAGCAATTCAGAGTACTTTTTTGCCCATAAAAAGCTTTAAGAAAATTCAGCAAAAGAAATCCTGTGATCTGAAAAAAGAAATTCTAAGATGTCGGTTGTGAAAATGCAGGGGGTATGGTATTATATAGGTTGAATGTAAATGACGATACTCAAAAGGCGGATCGTCTGGCTAACCTCAGATCGCGATGTATGAGCAGTTTGGTGTTCCGGGCATGTTGCTGCATATAAGAAGACTGTTGATTACTGCCATGAAAAGGATATTGTTGTAATTGGTGATATAAAGAGAGGATATCGGTTCAACATCAACAGCATATGCAGTAGGACACCTTGGAAAAGTTACGGTCGGAAGCAAATCATACGCAGTTTGATGAAGATTTCGTAACAGTTAATCCGTATCTCGGAACAGACGGAATCAAGCCGTTCGTTGATGTATGCAAAGAAGAGCATAAAGGTATTTTTGTCCTTGTTAAGACCTCCAATCCGTCCAGCGGTGAGTTCCAGGACAGACTTATAATTGACGGACGTCCGCTTTATGAGTGGGTTGGTGAGAAGGTTGCCGAGTGGGGCAGCGACTGCATGGGTGATGAGTACAGCTACATTGGAGCAGTTGTAGGAGCTACTTACCCAGAGATGGGTAGAGTATTAAGAAAGGTTATGCCTAAGGCGTATATCCTTGTGCCAGGATATGGTGCACAGGGCGGACAGGGCAAGGATCTTGTTGATTTCTTTAATGAGGACGGACTGGGTGCAATCGTCAATTCTTCTCCAGAGGAATCATTGCAGCTTACAAACAGGAAGCTTATGCGAAGTTCGGACCGGAGAATTTCGGAGATGCATCAAGAGCAGCAGTTGAAGCAATGGTAGCTGATATCAGCGGAGCACTTTGCAGCGGCAAAATAATTTCAAGAAAGGAATTGCATAAGTTTATGGCAAAGCAGAAAGAAAATGCAGTAGTACATTCCCAGGAGCAGCTGGCGGATGGAATCTACAGCATGTGGATCAATACAGAGGCAGCAAAGGACGCAAAGCCGGGACAGTTTATTTCTATGTATACAACAGATGGAAGTAAATTACTGCCTCGTCCGATCAGTATCTGTGAGATTGATAAAGAGAACGGAAGACTTCAAACGTGATATTCCGTTTTTGAAACAGTATGATACCAAGATCGTGGTCGATCTTCTGGAGATCAACATTTCCTGCCCGAACGTCAAAGAAGGCGGCATTGCTTTCGGACAGAATCCAAAGTCTGTCGAGGACATCACAAAAGAGATCAAACGTGTGGCAAAACAGCCGGTTATCATGAAGCTCAGCCCAAATGTGACCGATATCACGGAAACAGCAAGGGCAGCAGAAGCAGGCGGTGCAGATGCACTTTCTCTGATCAATACACTGACCGGTATGAAGATTGATATTAATCGCAGGAAATTTGTCCTGGCAAACAAGACCGGCGGTATGTCCGGTCCGGCAGTCAAACCGGTTGCCGTGCGTATGGTATATCAGACCGCACAGGCAGTAAAACTTCCGATCATCGGCATGGGCGGCATCATGAATGCAGAGGATGCCCTGGAGTTCATTTTGGCAGGAGCAACTGCCGTTTCTGTAGGAACCGCAAACTTTATCGATCCGATGACCACCCTCAAAGTAGCAGAAGGGATCGAAGCATATATGAGAGCACAGAATGTATCCGACATCAGAGAACTGGTCGGTGCCGTGCAGTAAGGAGATAAGAAATGGAACAGTATAAACAGGAATTTATTGAATTTATGGTAGACAGTCAGGTTCTGAAATTTGGAGAATTTACACTGAAGAGCGGAAGAAAATCCCCGTTTTTTATGAATGCGGGCGCATATGTGACCGGTTCTCAGTTAAAGAAACTGGGTGAATATTATGCAAAAGCAATCCATGACCGATACGGCGATGATTTTGACGTACTGTTCGGACCGGCTTACAAGGGAATTCCACTCAGTGTTGTTACAGCGATCGCAGTTTTGTTCCGCAGCAATTAAATATGCAGGATGTCTTTTACCTCTATAACAGAGAATGTGGGAAAAGTTGTGATCGATGATACATTAAAAGCAGCGATTTTTATGCCTTATGAGAAATACGGGGCAAAACAATTCGGTAAATGGAAGTTTTTCAGAACGTTTTTTTAAGACAATAAGGGTACCGAGCCTGGCAAGTCTCGCAGTCAGGGGATCGTGGTTCTGGTAACCGGAAGTTTTGATGTAGATGATATCCTGCGGTGCAAGACTTGAAGTGTAAAAGTCTGGGATTGATTTATCTATTTGGAAACAAAAGAAGGTGGATAAGGAGCGGTGCTGTTTTTTCTTTATCTGCTGGAACTGAAGTATTTTCTGTTTTTTGCGGAAGGAAAAGAACGAAAGAAAAGCGTAAAAAAGATCAAAAAGAAATATGGACAGGAAGTTCGCAGTCCTGCTGAAAATTGGATCGGTTCATTCCGTTTGGGGCAGTAGTGATTTTCCTGGTGAAAGCCCCTCTTTCGTTTTGAATAAAGGGATTGTGGAGAATACTTTCAAGGTGGGTATTTTTGGACTCATGACCTGACTGCGATGGCAGTGATCAGGCTGTTTTGGATATGTACAAGATGGCATCAAAGGGATTATTTTTGAAAAGAGAAACAGACGGTATTTAAATTGTAAAATCGGACTTGGTTTTTGCGTGTTATTCGGCTGATCCTATTTTGATGGCAATCTTGGTAGGAGGTCTTGGATAGATGAGTTTATCAGAAATTCAGAAAGAAAGAAATGAACAGTGCCACCGGAAAGGCATGAACTGGCGGTCAACCGGATCCGGTCTATGGTGACGGAAGAGACGGTCGAGAAGGCATACGAAGGATATTTTCAGGACGTGGCATTATTTTTACTGGAGCTGGAGAATACAAGATGGAAAGTAGCTTCAGGAGAATGGGAAAACTACACTGGAGCAGATGCGTAGCAAAATGAAATACTTTACAGTGACATTCTGGATAAAATTATGAACGGAGTTATGCAAATCCGAATATGCAGTGAGCAGTTTTGGAACAGAAATGGGACAACTGCTCAGTTTACTTTATGCAGAATTGCGGGGCGGCATCCCTTATGCGTTTGAGGAGAAGACAGACTATCTGACCATTCTGTATGAGTTATTTATCGAGGTGTATAACTGTTTTGAGAATGCTGCACTGGAGGAAGCATCGGAACAGAGCACAGCGGATGAAAAAAGAAAGCAGAGCAGCCGGGTCAGAGAAGCAGATTCCAGCCGCAGAACAGATCCGGGAGATCGTATACTGGTATGCCAGTGATTACGGCGATGTATTTCTTGCAGACCGGATTCTGGAGCAGATCGATCCGTCCTTTTCTTTTGCGGCAGATCTGATCGAGACGGCGGACCTTGATTCGGATGAATATTTATACCGTTTTGGCGAGTACATTTCCAAAAATGAACTGGGAACAGCACATCATCTGAAAATCTTCCGCAGGAGACTTTACAGAAGATGGCAGATGTCTATACAGAAGGTTACCGGATCGGATTTATTAATACCGGAAAGGATCTGTCAAAAAGAAGGTCGTAAATATCCGCTACAGCCTTGGATTTGAAAAAGTGGTTCGTCTGGCAATCGAAAATTTTAAGAAGATGGGACTGAAGCCGGTGATTTACCGTGCCGCTGCCAGTGTGATCACAAAGAGAGAGCATCATAAGATCGGGTATTATGGCTGTATCGCGAACCAGCAGTACGAGTATGACCACCGGCAGGATCAGGCATTATTTATGGATAAGCGGTATATTGAGCGGAAACTGGAAGTGATGAAGACCATTTACGAACAGAACCGGGAACTGGCAGCAGGATTTGCAGGTCCGGCAGTCATGGAGATTTTGGAGAGACGCCGTTTTCACCGGAAGCGAAAGCCTCTGCCCCGGCTTATTCGGAGGCACAGAGAAGTCTTGCACTTCTTTATGACAGCCGTTCCGGGCAACTGACGAATGAATATATCAAAGGAGATGAACGCAGTTTTACAATCATCGCATACCCCATTCCTGGAGATTGGTTCAGACTATGCAGAGATTTTTGACGAAGTGATCCGCATTAATACACTGGATGCGAAACTGTATGAGCAGGTGCAGCAGACCATGATCGATGCCCTGGATCAGGGTGAGATGTCAGTCATTCTCGGGAAAAGGAGAGAATCAGACCGATATGCATGTAGAACTGTACCGGCTGAAAGATCCGGCAAAAGAAACGATCTTTTTGAAAATTGCGTGGCAGATGTCAACATTCCGGTAGGGGAGGTATTCACATCACCGGTACTGGACGGGACAAACGGAGTCCTGAATGTCAGCAAAGTTTATTTAGATGGTTTACAGTACCGCAATCTGAAACTTACGTTCAAGGATGGAAAAATCACAGATTATACTGTGACAACTTTCAGACGAAGCCGAGAACCGGAAATATATTTATGATAATGTACTGAAAAATCATGAGACTCTTCCTCTGGGAGAGTTCGCCATCGGAACGAATACGACTGCCTATGTGGTGGCAAGAAAATATGGCATTGAAGATAAGATGCCGATCCTGATCGCAGAGAAGACAGGACCTCATTTTGCGGTGGGAGATACCTGCTATTCCTGGAGTGAGGAAATCCGTGTATACAATCCAAATGGAAAGGAAATCGTTGCGAAAGACAATTCCTGCTCGCTTCGCGAAAAGAGGAAGATGTATCCATAGCATACTTCAACTGTCATACAGATATAACCATACCTTATGAAGAGTTAGAAGAAATAAGTGTAGTGACAAAAGACGGCACAGACATTATACTACTAAGAGACGGAAGATTTGTATTACCTGGCACGGAAGTGCTGAATGAACCATTAGAAAAGGATACAGACCACTGAAGGAGGAAATGAAATGCCAAAAGTAGGAATTGTGATGGGCAGCGACTCAGATCTGAAAGTTATGAGCAAGGCAGCGGCAACGTTGGAAAAGTTCGGAATTGATTACGAGATTACGATTATTTCGGCTCACGAATGCCGGATGTATTTTTTGACTGGGCAAAGGCAGCCGAAGGAAAAGGAATCAAAGTTATCATTGCAGGCGCAGGTATGGCAGCTCATCTTCCGGGTATGTGCGCAGCTATTTTCCCAATGCCGGTCATCGGAATCCCGATGTCAGGAAAAAATCTTGAGGGGATGGATGCACTTTATTCTATCGTTCAGATGCCACCTGGAATCCCGGTTGCAACAGTTGCCATCGACGGAGGAATGAATGCGGCAATTCTTGCAGCAAAGATGCTTGCAATGTCCGATCCGGAACTTCTTGAGAAATTAAAAGTGTACTCTGCAGAGATGAAAGAGACGGTTCAGGCGAAGGCAGACCGGCTTGCAGAAGTAGGTTATGAAGAATATCTGAAAGAGAAATAAGGAGATAAAATTATGGATTATAAGACATCAGGTGTTGATATCGAGGCAGGATACAGATCAGTGGAACTGATGAAGGAACATGTAAAAAGACCATGAGAGCGGAAGTTCTTGGCGGACTCGGCGGATTTTCAGGTGCATTTTCACTGAAAAAGATCAAGGAGATGGAAGAGCCGGTTCTGCTCTCAGGAACAGACGGATGCGGTACCAAGGTAAAGCTGGCGATGGTTATGGACAAGCATGACACGATTGGCATCGATGCAGTTGCCATGTGTGTCAATGATATTGCATGTGCAGGCGGCGAGCCGCTGTTTTTCCTTGACTACATTGCCTGTGGAAAGAATTATCCGGAAAAGATCGCAGAGATCGTAAGCGGTGTTGCAGAAGGTTGCGTACAGTCCGATGCAGCCCTGATCGGTGGTGAGACAGCAGAACATCCAGGACTTATGCCAGAAGACGACTACGACCTGGCAGGATTCGCAGTTGGTGTCTGCGACAGAAAAGACCTGATCACAGGAGAAGACTTAAAAGCTGGAGATGTCTTGATCGGTATGGCATCCAACAGGCGTTCACAGCAATGGATTTTCACTTGTCCGCAAAGTTTTCGATATGACAAAAGAATCTCTGGATACCTATTATGACGACCTTGGAACGACACTTGGAGAGGCACTGCTTGCGCCGACAAGAATCTATGTCAAAGCATTAAAGAGCGTAAAGAACGCAGGCGTGACAGTTAAAGCCATGCAGCCATATCACAGGCGGCGGATTCTATGAGAACATTCCGAGAATGCTTAAAAGACGGAACACGTGCAGTTGTGGAAAAGAACAGCTATCCGGTTCCACCGATTTTTGCAAAGCTTGCAAAAGACGGAAATTTGAAGAGCAGATGATGTATAATACGTTCAACATGGGACTTGGTATGGTTCTGGCAGTTGATCCGGCTGATGTAGATAAGACCATGGATGCGATCCGTGCAGCCGGAGATGCACCGTATGTGATTGGTCAAGATCGAAGAGGGCGAAAAAGGAGTGACATTATGCTAAGAGTCGTAGTTCTGGTATCCGGCGGCGGAACGAATCTGCAGGCAATCATAGATGCGGTAGATTCCGGCGTGATCACGAACACAGAAGATCGCCGGTGTGATCAGTAATAATAAAAATGCATATGCACTGACGCGGGCTGCGGAACATGGGATCAAGGCAGAATGTATTTTTCACCGAAAGATTATGAGTCCAGAGCAGCATTTAATGAGGCATTGATCGAAAATAGATTCCTATCAGCCGGATCTGATCGTACTGGCAGGCTACCTGGTGGTGATCCCTCCGAAATGATCGCAAAAATACAGAAACCGGATGATCAATATTCATCCTTCCCTGATCCCGGCATTTTGCGGAACTGGGTACTATGGGCTGAAGGTGCATGAAAAGGCGCTGGAGAACGGCGTGAAAGTGGTAGGAGCCACAGTTCATTTTGTGGATGAAGGGACCGATACAGGCCCGATCATTTTACAGAAAGCAGTAGAAGTAGAGAACGGAGATACACCGGAGATCCTTCAGCACAGAGTGATGGAACAGGCAGAATGGGTGATCCTTCCAAAAGCGATCGACCTGATCGCAGAAATGGCAGGGTGAAAGTAAAGGTCGCAGAACCGTGATCGAAGATTAAAGAATATCACGTGCAGAAGCAATGCACAGGAAAATGCGTCTGCTAAGAGCAGGCGTGTTTTTCATTTTAACAGATTGCAACAGATATTTTACAACTTTAAATAACAGGATGATCACGCAGCAGTTGCGTGGCGAGTTCAGGAGGAGAAGACCATGAAAGTATTAATCGTAGGCAGCGGCGGAAGAGAACATGCAATCGCATGGCAAGCGTTGCAAAAGTGCAAAGGCAGATAAATTTACTGTGCGCCGGGTAATGCGGGAATTGAAGAATATGCAGAATGTGTGAACATCGGAGCTATGGAGTTTGACAAACTGGTGGCTTTTGCAAAAGAAAAAGAGATTGATCTTTGTATTGTCGGAATGGATGATCCATTAGTTGGAGGACTGGTTGACACACTGGAAGAGGCAGGGGATTCGCACATTCGGACCAAAGAAAAATGCAGCGATCCTGGAAGGTTCCAAAGCATTCTCCAAAGACCTCATGAAAAAATACCATATCCCGACAGCAGCTTATGAGAATTTCACAGACCCGGATGCTGCAATCGCTTATCTGGAAAATGCGAAATTCCCGATCGTTCTTAAGGCGGACGGACTTGCACTTGGAAAAGGTGTACTGATCTGTCAGGATTTAGAAGAAGCAAAAGCCGGTGTAAAAAGAGATCATGCTGGATAAGAAATTTGGTTCTGCAGGAAATGAGATGGTCATTGAAGAATTTATGACGGGACGTGAAGTTTCAGTTCTTTCCTTTGTTGACGGAAAGACCATTAAGACGATGACCAGTGCCCAGGATCATAAGAGAGCCGGTGATGGAGATACCGGACTAAATACCGGTGGTATGGGAACCTTTTCGCCAAGTCCGTTCTATACGAAAGAAGTGGAGGACTTCTGCAACAAATATATTTACCAGGCAACCGTAGATGCGATGGCAGCAGAGGGACGCCCGTTCAAGGGAATCATCTTCTTCGGTCTGATGCTTACAGCAGAAGGACCGAAGGTACTGGAATACAATGCACGGTTCGGAGATCCGGAAGCACAGGTTGTATTACCACGTATGAAAAATGATCTCATTGAGGTAGCTGAGGCCTGTATCGATGGAACGTTGGATCAGATCGATCTTCAGTTTGAGGATAATGCGGCAGTATGTGTGGTACTGGCATCGAATATTAGAAAAATACCTTGCAGGCCTTATAAAACCTGCTTTTTTATGTCAAATTTTCCGTTTTTATATGTACTTGTTTGTAATAGTGTGTTATAATAAAAGAAAAGGAGTTTTTTCTAATCATGTATATTGCACTTACAGGTAGTGAAAACAATAAAGATGTGTATATTTATCATTCTTTTCGCAAGGAAAAATGGTAAGTCCTCATCTCGTATTTATAAAAAACTTGGAAAATATAACACACTTTTAGAACAATTCGATGGTGACAGAGATAAGATGATGGCATGGGCAAGAGAGCAGGCTGATAAAGAAACCTCTATAAAGAAGCTACTGGAAAGATTTCTGTAGAGTTTTCAAAAGCTGCTTGCATTCCGATGAATGAACGCCGTTCTTTCAATGTTGGGTATCTCTTTTTACAAGAACTTTGTACACAACTTCGTATAGATAAGATTTGTAGAACAATCAAAGAACGCCACAAATATAAATATAATCTACAAGCAATCCTGACTGATTTAGTTTATGCACGAATCCTATCGCCTTCTAGCAAGCTGGCTAGCTATGACTATTGTCAAACACTGTTAGAGCCACCTAAATACAGTCTGCAGGATGTTTACCGCTCTCTTTCTGTGATTGCAGAAGAATCGGATTTTATTCAAAGTGAACTTTACAAAATTCTAATTTCCTTTATCCAAGAAATAATCGTATCCTCTATTACGATTGCACAAACTACTATTTCGAAATTGAAGAGGAAAGCGATTCTAAGCGTTATGGTAAAAGTAAGGAAAACCGTCCGAATCCAATTGTAACTATGGGATTATTTATGGATGCTGATGGTATTCCTCTTGCTTTTGATGTTTATCCAGGAAATCAAAATGAACAGACAACTTTAAAGCCTTTAGAATCAAAAATTCTCCAGGACTTTAACTGCAGTGAATTCATCTATTGTTCTGATTCCGGACTTGGAAGTGCTGCGAACAGAAGATTTAACAGTCTTGGAAACCGGGCATACATCATCACTCATTCTCTTAAAAAGAGGAAGAAAGAAAATCGTGAGATTGCTCTGAACCCTACGCAGTTTCGTAAAGTCGGTAGCACAAAATTCATAGATCTGCGTACACTTGATGAAACTGATGAAGAAATTTATAACACTGTTTATTACAAAGAAGTTCCCGTGGTTACAGGAAACATGGATGAAACTCTGATTGTTACTTATTCTCCAAAATATAAAGCATACCAAAGAAGAATTCGTGACCGCCAAATCGAACATGCTGAAAAGATCATCAACACACCTGGGCGTAAACGAAAAGGAAAAAATCAGAATGATCCAATGCGTTTTGTAAAGAAGACTTCTGTGACGCCAGATGGGGAAATCGCTAATAAACAAGTATACAATATCGATGAAGAACAGATTCAAAAAAGAAGAAATGTATGATGGTTTTTATGCTGTTATTACAAATCTGGAAGGTGATGTCTCTGAAATCATACGGATTAACAAACAGCGTTGGGAAATAGAAGAAAACTTTAGAATTATGAAAACCGAATTTGAAGCTAGACCAGTCTATGTACGAAGAGAGGAGCGAATAAAAGCTCATTTCATGACTTGCTATATCAGTCTTCTTCTTTATCGGTTATTAGAAAAGAAACTTGGAGATGCTTATACGGTCAGTCAGATACTTGGGACATTACGTTCTATGCAAATGACACTACTAAATACAGCAAGTGGTTATATTCCTTCCTACACAAGAACAGAATTAACGGATTCTCTGCACAAAACATTCGGCTTTAGAACGGATTATGAATTCATTACAAAAAGCCTCCATGCGAACAATCATTAAAGAAACGAAACAGATTAAATCAAAAAAATCATAATATAGCACATATCGTTTGTATCTGCTGCTGTTCGATACCACGCCCCGGGTCTTTTATGTCTCGGAGTTCGGCTGGGTGGCGAGCGTAATTTTCCTACGCATTTTGCAGGCCACGCTGGCCGGAACAGATGAGCGCGCCTTCCGCTGCCGCAGAGCATGGCTTGCGCCTGCGTTCGGTCTTCCGCTGCTGGCGTTCTACTGCACCTTCGGGGACATTCTCTCCAACCTGATCTGGTGCGGCATGATGATCGCGCTCTCTTACTGCGCCATTCGCGGGCTTGTCTATGCGAAAACGCAGACGGGCGCGGCGCGGAATATGCGGTACTTCCATAGCGGCGTGCTGTGCTTTGTCGTCTCGGAGTATCTGCTCTGGACGACGGGCTGCTTCTGGCAGGATACCTCTCTGGCAAGCCCCACCTTCTGGTGCGATATGCTGCTGACGCTCGCCATATCTGGGGCTGCTGCCCGCCATGAGAAAGGCGGTGGACGCATGACCTACATCGAAAACATCTTCCTCTGCATGGTGTCTCCCCTGCTGGTGGCCGCCCTGTGTATGGGCAGGCGGCAGCTCCGCTTCTTCCTGTTCTGCATTGCCGGGATGGGGTGTGCCTGCTTTCGGCCTATATCAACACCTTCCTCGCGGCGGTGTGTCAGGCGGACGCCCTTGCCGCCACGGCGGAGATCGCGCCGGTGGTGGAGGAAATCATGAAGCTGCTGCCGCTGGTGTTTTATCTGCTGGTGTTTGAGCCGGAGGGAGATAAAATCAAGGCTGCGGCAATAACGGTCGCCCTTGCCTTCGCCACCTTTGAAAACGTCTGCTATCTCATCCAGAACGGTGCGGACCGCTTCTCCTTCATCTTCTTCCGTGGCTTCGGTACAGGGCTATGCACGTCCTCTGCGGCTTGATCGTGGGCGGCGGGTTGGCGTATACGTGGCAGCGGACATGGCTGAAGATCGCAGGCACCTGCGGCCTCTTGGGCGCGGCCATCACCCTCCACGCCATCTATAATCTGCTCATCGCCCACGGCGGCGCGGCGCAGCACATCGCTTATGCCCTTCCGGTGCTGCTGGTGGCGGCGGGAAAGCTGTCCGCTTTTCGCCTCGGGCAGAGGAAATAACCGAATAATCACTCCCTGAGAGCTGCTTTTGGCGGCTCTCAAATTTTTTTGAAAAATTTTGCGTTTTGGGTGAGAGTTTTTCAATTTTTTGTACCTATATAAGTGAAAGGGTTTTTAGACCACAGTTTCAGACAAACCGGAAAGGGGGTTCAAACGATATGTACGATACCGCAAGACGGGTCACACTCGTCAAGCAGCGGGTGCGGGAAAACACCCGTCGGAGGCAGCGGCGCGAGGCAATAAGCCTCTCCGCTTTCTGCCTGATGTTATTCACGGCACTTGCCGGGACGGCGGACGCACTTATAGTGCGGGGACAGACCGCCGCGTGGGGCGTGTTCGGCGCGATGCTGCTGCGGGAGGACGCGGGGGGCTACGTGCTGGTGGCCGTTGTCTCCTTTGCAGCGGCGGCGGCGATCACCGCGCTGTGCTTCCGGCTCAGAAACAGAGAAAATCAGAAAAAGACGGGACGGACAAGCCGAACCAACACAAACAGGAGGGAAAAACGACATGAAGAAACGAATACTCAGCATCCTGCTTCTATGCTGCATGGTGCTGACGCTGCTGCCGACAGCGGCCTTCGCGGCGGGTGAAATCGACGAGCAGTTCACCCTTGCCCCCGGCGGCACCTATTACTTTGACCTCTCGGCAATGGGCATCCCCGGCACGGTGAACGACGCTCTGCCGGACAAAACAATGCGCTATATCCCCTTTACCTATGCCGGGACAGTGGACGCCTACAAGCTCACCTCTGCGATGGCAGCCACCGATGAGTACGCAGAGACGAACAAATATGCACACAGCCTGTTTGTGGCGGACTATACCGTAACGCATACGGTAAGCTGGGATGAGCTGAATGCCGGAAGGCTGATTTTCGGCAGGGACTACGCCGCCGGCGGCGTGGACTATATACTGCGCGCGCCGTCCGTGGGGAGTGGCAGTATAGGATCGGCTGAGTCCCAGCGTGGCACGCCCCCAAGCAACGAATGGGACAGGATACTGGACAAGAACGACGGATATATCAAAAACTGGTTCGGGATGTATTCCTGGGGGCAAGATACGTTAAGCACTTCGGCGTCGGACCGTGCGGCTCGCGGTTATTTCCGCCCGGCGGCTGGAGTTCCGCACCTGCTTCGCACCAGGACGCTGTTGCCGGTTTCCGTCCCGTCCTTGAAGTCCTGAACCCCGGCTCACTGGGCTCTGACGGGCTGAAAGCCGTTACCCTGGACCTTGGCGGCGGCAAACTGGGCGATGAGAGCAGCATCCAGATTATCGTGGAAACCGGCAGCGTATTTACCGCACCTGCCTCCGACGGCCTGACCCGCCCCGACGGAAATACAGGGAATTACTTTATGTGGCGTGACAACGACGGCCAGCTCTACGCACCGGGCGATTATGTTCCGGCGCGGAGATGGCAACCACAGAGGAGGATGCAGAGCAAAACCAATAGCCCCACAGCCTGTTCGTGGCGGACTATGCCGTAACGAATGATGTAAGCTGGGATGCCCTGAATACCGCAGATCTGATTTTCGGCAAAAATTATGCCAGCGGCGGCGTGGGCTATACCCTGCGCGCACCGTCTGTGGGAAGTAACTCTATCGGTTTGGACGATTCACATCGCGGCGTGCCCCAAAGCAACGAATGGGACACGATGCTGAACAAGGACAGCGGATATATCCAAAACTGGAATAAAATGTATTTGTGGGGACAGGATACTTTTTCTTTCGACGCGTCGGGCCGTGCGGTTCGCGGGTACGGTTCGGCCCGCCGCTGGTACTACGCCAATACTATGCTTCGTACCCTTCCCGTTCGTCGGCTCCCGCCCCGTCCTTGAAGTCCTGAACCCCGGCACGCTGGGCGCTGACGGACTGAAAGCCGTTACCCTTGACCTTGGCGGCGGAAAAATTGGGAGGAAGCTCGGATACTATCCAGATCATTGTGAAAACAGGCGAGAGCTTTACCGCGCCTGCGTCCGACGGTCTGACCCGCCCGGACGGAAATACAGGCAGCTACTTTAAGTGGCGTGGCAGTGACGGTGAGCTCTACGCTCCGGACGATAACGTTCCGGCGGACGTAACCAAGCTGACGGCGCAGTTTGTTCCCCCAGAGCAGTTCAACCTCAAGATGCCCCCGGCGGCACCTATTACTTTGACCTCTCCGGCGAGAGCATTCCCGGCACGGCGAACGACGCTCTGCCGGACAAAACAATGCACTATGTTCCCTTTACCTACGCCGGGACAGTGGACGCCTACAAGCTCACATCGGAGATGGCAACCACCGAGGAGTATGCACAGCAGAACAAATTTGCCCACAGCCTGTTTATAGCGGACTATGCCGTAGCGCATACGGTAAGCTGGAATGACCTGAACACCGCAGGGTTGATTTTTGGCAAAGGCTATGCCGCCGGCGGCGTGGATTATACGCTGCGCGCGCCGTCCGAGGGAAGTGATTATACAGGCTCAGGTGATTCAGAACGCGGCACGCCCCAAAGCAACGAATGGGACAGGCTGCTGGACAAGGACGACGGATATATCAAAAACTGGAACGGGATTTTTTCGTGTGGACAAGATTCTGTGATCAGATTGTCGTGGCGCCGTACGGTTCGCGGGCACTATTCGAGCCGCTTCTGTGGCCACCGCGACGCTGCGGGCCAAAACCCGCAGGTCGGTTTCCGCCCCGTCCTTGAGGTTTTGAACCATGG
>VOFB01004266.1_pt1 | contig 18587 bp, 23 predicted proteins | sample 5384141 | NCBI WGS metagenome assembly VOFB01 (sample SAMN12384721, study PRJNA508395) | human gut metagenome | isolation source: healthy gut A | host: Homo sapiens | reverse complement strand
AATCATTCTGTAGATCCAAATCTAATGATAAGTAAAAAGAGGAAGTTTCGGCTCCCTCTTTTTTTATCCCCCCCATCTCTTGACAAAAATTCCAATCCCTTTGGAGAGTTCAGTTATTTATTTTACTTTTGTCCATCACCAATAAATACTCTGAAAATATGACTCTGATAGACGGAAAAGCAATTTCCGAACAAGTAAAACAAGAGATTGCAGCCGAAGTAGCCGAAATGGTGGCTCATGGCGAAAAACGCCCGCACCTGGCCGCTATTCTTGTAGGACACGATGGTGGTAGCGAGACTTATGTAGCTGCCAAAGTAAAAGCCTGTGAAGTATGTGGATTCAAGTCTTCCCTCATCCGTTATGAAAGTGACGTGACCGAAGAAGAACTGCTTGCCAAAGTACGTGAACTAAACGAAGACAACGACGTGGACGGCTTTATCGTACAACTTCCCTTACCCAAGCATATCTCCGAACAGAAAGTAATCGAAACAATTGATTACCGTAAAGACGTAGACGGTTTCCATCCGATCAACGTAGGCCGTATGTCCATCGGGCTTCCGTGTTATGTATCCGCTACTCCCAACGGCATCCTCGAATTGTTGAAACGTTATAACATAGAAACTTCCGGAAAAAAGTGCGTCGTACTCGGACGCAGCAATATTGTCGGCAAACCGATGGCTGCCCTGATGATGCAGAAAGCCTATCCGGGCGATGCCACCGTCACTGTATGCCATAGCCGCAGCAAAGACCTGGTAAAAGAATGTCAGGAAGCTGATATTATTATCGCTGCTTTGGGACAACCGAACTTTGTAAAAGCCGAAATGGTGAAAGAAGGCGCGGCAGTTATTGACGTAGGTACTACCCGTGTGCCGGATGCAACCAAGAAATCAGGTTTTAAACTGACCGGCGACGTGAAGTTTGACGAAGTTGCACCGAAATGCTCATTCATCACTCCCGTACCGGGCGGTGTTGGACCAATGACGATTGTATCGTTAATGAAAAATACACTCTTAGCTGGTAAGAAAGCTATTTATCAATGAGACATACCCTGTTTCTGATGATTTTGCTTCTCTCTTTGTCCTGCACCTCCCGGTCGCAGGCAAAGAGAGATTCTATCATTGACACCCTGTCGGACAGCCTTTCCGACAGCATCTTCCCCACCGACACCCTACGCCTCCTTTTCGTAGGTGACCTCATGCAACATCAGGGACAAATCAACGCTGCACGAACATCAACCGGCTATGATTACTCCACATGCTTTGCGTATGTCAAAGAAGAAATAAAGAAAGCCGACCTCTCCATCGCCAACCTGGAAGTGACATTAGGAGGCAAACCTTACAAAGGTTATCCTGCTTTCAGCGCGCCGGACGAATTTCTGACCGCAATTCACGATGCAGGTTTCAATGTTTTAGTGACTGCCAACAACCACAGTCTCGATCGTGGTAAATCCGGACTGGAGAGAACCATTCAATTAATAGACTCTTTAAAGGTTCCACACGCAGGCACGTATATCAACGCTGATGAACGCGAAAAGAAATATCCTCTTTTATTAGAAAAGAACGGATTCCGCATCGCCCTGCTCAACTACACGTATGGAACAAACGGCATCCCCGTTACCCCTCCTAATATCGTGAACTATATCGATACAGCCATCATCGCCAAAGATATTGAAGAGAGTAAAGCAATGAAGCCGGATGCCATCATAGCTTGTATGCATTGGGGAATCGAATACCAGTCACTCCCGGACAAAGAGCAAAAATTCCTCGCCGACTGGCTGATTGAAAAAGGAGTAAACCATATCATCGGCTCCCATCCTCACGTAGTTCAGCCCATCGAAGTTCGCACAGACAGCCTGACGAATGACAAACATCTCGTAGTCTATTCGCTGGGAAATTATATTTCCAATATGTCCGCCCGCCGCACTGACGGAGGACTGATGGTAAGAATGGAATTAGTAAAAAGACAGCACTGTCCGCCTCAATAATTGTGATTATAGTTTGGTATGGACAGCCCGTCCCATTCAATCAGGAAAAAAAATCATCAATTGCTCCCAGTCAATTTGCCGATTGATTCAATTCCTTTACAAGCACGCAACTCTCTGAAAATCTTTGTAAATGATGCGCGAACCCTTTTCAGCAAGCACAATCGGGGAATAAAAGAATATACTTTTTTCGAAAAAAATAGCAGAATCTTTTGGAAATTAGAAGATAATATCTATCTTTGCACCGCGTTAGAGAAACGCAAACATGGTGGATGTAGTTCAGTTGGTTAGAGCGTCAGATTGTGGTTCTGAATGTCGCCGGTTCGAGTCCGGTCTTCCACCCAACAAAAACCCTTGTAAGTTAAATACTTATGAGGGTTTTCTGCTTTCAGGAAATAGGCATCTTAGAGAGCAAATCATGCTAAATCCTACCTAATATTCCTTGTTGTTGGTCTATTGTTGACCCCCAATTAAGTAAGTTAAAATGCTAACAAATAATACATAAATCTTTCCGTTTAACCCATAAACCAAATATATTCTCTATATTTGTGTAGCATTTGCATTAAAAGAACATAGTATATCATGGAAAATGAAAAGAAATTAACCCGCTCTTCCAATCGAATGATTGCAGGTGTATGTGCCGGAATAGCCGAATATTTCGGATGGGATGCTACTTTATTGAGAATAGTATATATATTGGCTACATTCTTCACTTCGCCGGAGTGATTATATATATTATCTTGTGGATTGTCATGCCGGGAAGAAAACCTTCAGACGGATATGAAGACCGCATGAATCAACGCCTACATTGATATGAAAATCAAGAATATCGACCATATCGTCATACCGGTGTCCGATATAGATAAAAGCCTACATTTCTACACAGAAGTCCTGGGAATGGAAGCCGATACAAGCAACCAACGCTTTGCCGTCAAGTTCGGTAATCAGAAAATCAATCTTCACGTAGGAAAAGCACAGTTCCTTCCTGCTGCTAAGCATCCTGCTTTCGGAAGTGCGGACATCTGTCTACTGACAGAAGGAAACATAGAGGAAATAAAAGTCGAAGTAGAATCCAAAGGAATAGAAATAGAAGTCGGTATAGTCCAGCGTCGAGGTGCGCAGGGTGCCATCCGGAGTATTTATTTCAGAGATCCGGATGGTAATCTGATAGAAGTAAGTACATTAATATAATTCCAGCCCGAACTCATCTTTCAGTTGCATCAATGCCTGATTCTTTTGCCATCATCTGAATTTCTCGACACGTCCCACAGGACGTACTGTTTCTGTTGCCTCACTTACCCGCACTGTCATCATCACTTTACTGTTCTTCAGTCTGCCGCGAAGATAATCCTGCAATTCGGGAATCAAAGCTGTAAAAATCCTTTGCAGCAAACTCATTATCAACCACCACTTCAAAAGTCGTTGAGTTGTTAAGCAACGCCGGACGGAGCATCTGCATACGTTTTGCAAGAGCATCCTGTGAACCTGAGTGGCAGAAGCTGCCTGCGGCTGCTGTGCTGCGGCAGGCTGAGTGAATACGGGTTTTATAGTCTTCTTAGGGCCACGCCCACCACTCACGTCATCCCCCTCGGTGGTAAGCTGTGCAACCTGTATCAAGGTCAGTTCTACCAGCAAACGCTTATTTTTGCTGATGCGGTAATTCAAATCGCACTCATTACACAGCTTCATGGCCCGGTACAAGAAAGGTAACGGACATTTCTGCGCCTGTTCCTGATAACGTTGGCGTATGCTCGCTCCCCACTTCCAGTAAAGGCAATGTCACCGGGTCTTTCCCGACCAACAAGTCACGGAAATGAGACGACAATCCGGTAATAAAGTGACTTCCGTCAAAACCTTTATTCAATATATCATTGAAAAGCAACAATGCGTCGCTCACCTTGTTTTCGAGGAAGCAATCCGTCAGACGGAAATAATATTCATAATCAAGTACGTTCAGATTATCAATCACACTCTTATAGGTGATATTTCCTCCGGTGAAACTAACCACCTGATCGAAGATAGACAATGCATCACGCATACCACCGTCCGCCTTCATGGCTATCACGTTCAGCGCTTCCGGCTCTGCCGTGATTCCTTCTTTCGAAGCAACATACGACAGATGATTCACCGTATCTTCCACGCTTATCCGGTTAAAGTCATAAATCTGACAACGTGAAAGAATGGTAGGAAGAATCTTATGCTTCTCCGTCGTAGCCAGAATAAAATCGCATGACGGGGAGGTTCTTCCAGCGTTTTCAGGAACGCATTGAAAGCAGATGCCGAGAGCATGTGCACCTCGTCGATGATATATACCTTATACTTACCAATCTGTGGCGGGATACGCACTTGCTCCACTAACTGGCGAATGTCATCCACCGAGTTATTAGAAGCAGCATCGAGTTCGTGAATATTATATGACCGCTGTTCGTTGAAAGCTACACATGACTCACATTGATTGCAAGCCTCTCCGTCGGCAGTAGCAATCCGTCTACGATTTCTTTTGTAATATTATAGATGCTGTCAGCATACAACAGGTTATCAAAACCGGTATTACTGATAATCATGCTGTATCCCTTTGTCTTATTATACTCTTTCAGGAAAGCATTGATAGAATCACGCAATTGCAAGCTGTTCTTTTCGTTTTCACTCATCAACTCTGACTGCAATTTGTTACTCAAAGCCTGCAAGTCTTGTTCCAGTTTAGCAATACGATTGTATTCCTGCTGAGCTCTTTCCGGAGAAAGATACGCATTATTCTGATACTTTGTTTGGAATTCCTGTTTCTGCTTATCCAATTCCCGAGCTTTCTGGTTTATCGTCATGCGAACATTCTCACTCTTTTTGACCATACCTTCATTCAGATCAACGCAAAAATTATATTGTGCCAGAAGCGTGTCTATTTCAACATAAGCAATCTTCATTCCAGTAAGTTCACCTGAAGCTTGTCCTGACGTAGTTGCCGTTTGATTATCAGCTTTACCTGTACACTGAGAAAATAAAACGATAAGTGCAAGGGCAGCCAAACCGTTTACGAGGTAGTTCAATCTCTTCATAACTTGTAAAAAATATAGTTTTTAAATTATTAATTCATACTATCATTTAAGGCTTTTTCCAATTCGTCAATGGAGAAACGGGGTTTCTTCTGTGCTTCCCGGTCCTGCGACTGGGCACACCCAATACCTCTCTCCCGCATTGCTTTATTACCGCTGACGTGCCCGTTCGGGAACTTTCCGCCTTTCACAAAAAAGACTTTTACACCTAATAATGCAATGCAAATAGCAACTATTAACAAACTTATCAATACTGTATCGAGCATTTCTACTATTTTTGTAATACGAAAATAGACTGCATTTCAGCAAAATGAAAATAAAATTTTCTTTTGCATTCAATTTGCTCTATTTTTGTGGGTGCAAATATAGGGCTTTGTATGGACTAACCCACTTTTTTTACCATAAAAAAAGAGAAACGGTAATAAAATAGCCAATTGATTTAACCATATTTAGCAATAAGAGGTTAAATACGAACATTCATAAAGGAATTAATATGGAAAAGAATGAACTGAAACCGGCAGGCGTTTTTCATTATTTCGATGAAATCTGCCAAGTGCCGCGTCCTTCGAAGAAGGAAGAGAAAATGATTGCTTATCTGAAAGCATTCGGTGAAAAACATAAGTTGGAAACACTGGTTGACGAAGCCGGCAACGTCCTCATCAAAAAGCCCGCTACACCGGGTATGGAGAACCGTAAGACCGTAGTGCTGCAATCTCACATCGACATGGTGTGCGAAAAGAACAACGATGTGCAGCACGACTTCCTCACCGACCCGATAGAAACCGTAATTGAAGGGGAATGGCTGAAAGCCAAAGGTACAACGCTGGGAGCCGACAACGGTATCGGTGTAGCTACAGAACTGGCTATCCTTGCAGACGACAGCATTCAGCACGGACCTCTGGAATGTCTGTTTACGGTAGACGAAGAAACCGGACTGACAGGTGCCTTCGCCCTAAAAGAAGGTTTCATGAACGGTGATATTCTGTTGAACCTCGACTCGGAAGATGAGGGAGAACTCTTTATCGGCTGCGCAGGAGGTATAGACTCCGTTGCAGAGTTTACATATAAAGAGGTAGACGTACCTGCCGGATACTTCTGCTGCAAGGTGCAAGTGAAAGGATTGAAAGGCGGACACTCCGGTGGAGATATCCATTTGGGGCTCGGCAATGCCAATAAGATATTGAACCGTTTCCTGAGTCAGACTTTCCAGAAGTATGATATGTACTTGTGTGAAATAGACGGTGGTAATCTGCGCAACGCCATTGCACGCGAAGCACACGCAGTTATCGCTATACCGGAAGACTACAAGCATGACTTGCGTGCCGATCTGAATATTTTTGCGGCTGAAGTACAAGCTGAGTATGCCGTAGTCGATCCGGGACTGCAACTCATCTTAGAATCGGAAAATACCCGTACGAAAGCCATCGACAAAGATACTACGAAGCGTCTGCTGCAAAGCCTCTACGCTTGTCCTCACGGGGTGTATGCTATGAGCCAGGACATTCCCGGACTGGTAGAAACGTCTACAAACCTTGCATCCGTCAAGATGAAGCGTCATGAGCTGGAATGTAGAAAACCCTTTGACACTCACCACGATACACTAAAGAACGATAATGATTTCTCCCTGACGCTATCCGTCACTGGAACTACACCAAGTACAAGAAGAAACTGGCTGATATGGCCTGTGTCATCACTGCCGTCGGTGAATGGAATCCACCCGCCCTTGTAGGTCTTTGTGGAAGTAGAAAACGACGAGTGTACTACGTGATCTCACACGACGTTCTCCTTTTAAAGGAACTGAGTTACCGGTATGTTATGACAAGTTCTCCCCGATCTGAGAGGGATTGATGTTGCTTTATTATATCAACGTGACCTATTCAAATTATTATCTTTCCGGTCTATCCCCATCCCCTCATTCAAGCATCATCGCCCCACAAGAGATTTACTGCACGTCAGCGGACTATTATTAACCGGAGATACACTTGATGTAATCGTCTAGCCATCTGCCTTCCCGTCCGGTGGAGCCAAGGAATCCGAACCTACCGACCCAGCTACACGCTGCCCGAATACTACGCACAGAAGCCGACAGTCTGCTGAATATCCGCCTTCATCCACAACTGGTCATCATGGGAGATTTTAATGACTACCCAACCAATAAATCCATCAAAGAAATATTAGAAGCTACTGATCCCCAACAGTCAGTCACCTTCCCCAAACTCCCCGGAAACTCTACCATCTGCTTGCCCGAAAAGCAACATCCCGCCATTTTGGTCCTATAAATACCACGGAAAATGGGGATTGCTCGACCATTTGATCGTATCCGGCAATTTACTCGATACTTCCTCTAAATTCTTCACCGGTGAAGAAAAGCAACTGTTGCCCGCCCCCTTTCTATTGACAGAAGACAAGAAATACGGTGATGATGAACCTTTCCGTACCTATAAAGGAATGAAATATCAGGGAGGAATCAGTGACCATCTTCCTGTTTACGCAGATTTTGAACTCATTTTATACTAGCCGAAATACAAGGAGGTTATAAATCCACTGTCAACCACTCCGCCGGACATAGCCGGAAAGAAAAAAAGAGTTTTTTATGTTAATAAACGGGGTTCGATACAAAATTTACTTATTTTTGCAGGGTTTACAGCATTTACAAAAAAATACCCCAATGGAAACCTTTTGACGAAAAACAACTTCTGAAGGCTATTAGCGAAGGAGATGAGAAAGCCTTTTAAAACTTTCTTCCTATACTACTATCCCTGCATCAAAGGGTTTATCAACGGACTACTGCAATCGCAAGAAGAGGCCGAAGATTTATCGCAGGACATCTTTCTTACGTTATGGAACAACCGCTCATCCCTCCATACCATCAATAACCCTTTTAAACCTTATCTTTTCCGCATTTCCAAAATGCGGTGTATCGGCACATCGAACGCACACTACTGTTCAGAACTATCAGCAGAAAGAAACCGAAAAGTATATCCCGCCACTGGAAAGCAACGAAACCGATGACAACATCCACCCTCAAAGAACTCGAACTATTGGTGACAATGGTTGTAGAAAAAATGCCTCCGCAACGACAGAAAATATATAAGATGAGCCAGGGAATCAGGAATGAACAACGAAGAAATAGCCCGCGAACTAAGCATCAACAAACGAACAGTAGAGAACCACCTTTCACAAGCACTTACCGACATCCGAAAAGCATTATTCATAACCTTTATTCTATTTTTCTAAAAAAAAGTAGAATAGAGGCTGTGCGTTATTAATCTGTTACGTATCTTATATATGTAACCACACCTAAAATGCGCTAATATGTCGAACGCTCATAAAATAATTAAAAACTTTACTTCCGATAAGTTCAGTCCGGAACTTAAAGAGAAGTTATGGAAAATGGCTTGTCGACTCCAGTGAACAGGCGGAGAAAAGATGAAGCATTGATGGAATTATGGGAAGATCAGAATTTCAAAGCCAATGCAAGTACTGAACGTTCCTATCAGAACTTCCGCAGGAAAAATTGCGCCCCCAACAGCGGAAGGCACCGTAAGGTATACCTTGCGCAAATGGCTGCAGGTGGCGGCTGTATTACTGGTTCCCCTGCTCTATGGTGGCATCCTACCTATATATACAATCGAATGAAGAGCATACAGAACTTGTCGAGTACTATGTGCCCAGAGGCGAACAAAAACAGGTTACCTTGCCCGACGGGCACCACAGCATACCTCAACTCAGGAACTTTACTGGTATATCCGCAAAAAGTTCACCGGGGATATCCGTTCGGTATATCTGATAGAGAAGCTAATTTTGACGTAAAGAAAGACAAGCAACATCCATTTATCGTCAAGACCAACCATCTGAAAGTAAAAGTATTGGGAACTAAATTCAACGTACACGCTTATGCAGAAGACGAGAAGACAACCACTACTTTGGAATCGGGTTCCGTAGTCGTTCAGAAAGCAAACAATGAAGATATCATCACCCTTACACCGAACGAGCAACTGGAATATGACAACCCGTCCGGAGAATTTAATAAAAAGATTATCGACGCCTCTGTCTACCCGGCTGGACCAGAGGCGAGCTGAACTTTGCGGCAATGACTCTCAGTGATATTTTCATTACGATAGAGAGAATATACGACATACATCATCGTCCCTCCGCATCTGGCTACCACCGATGTATATACCATCAAGTTCAAACAAAAGCTCCTATCAAGGAGATCATGAATATCGTGACCAAAACCATAGGAAACATAGACTATAAAGTCGAAGACGAGAACATTCTCTTAATTTATTCACCCCTAAATAAGAAAGGAGGCCGATAGACAGAAAAAAGGGAGTCGATATTTCGCGGATACCAACTCCCCAAATCAAAATTACTTCATTTAAATTAGTTGTGTACACTTAAATTAGTATTAATGATTAACTCACAAAAGTATGAAATTTTATAAATTGTCGGGCATAGGTTATCCCGTAAAAATTCATAAATTTTATATATTGTTATTCGCTTTATGTTTTTATAACATAGCCTATGGGCAAAATCAGCCAATAACGGTATCTATGAAAACCAACCTCTATTAAAAGTATTCGAAATCATTGAAGATCAGACCGATTTTAGTATCGCTTATAATCAGACGAAACTGGACGTGAAACAAAAAGGTCAGCGCCAATTTTGTCAGAGAAGCAGTCTCTTCTGTTCTGAACTCCGTACTCAAAGGAACAGGATTCACTTACAGACAGGAAGGTAAGCATATTATTATCATTCCTGTCCCGGCAAAGGCAGAAGCAGCCCCCAACAACACTACTTCTACCCAGCAGTCCATAAAAATACGGGGAACCGTAACAGATGCGCAGGGCGAACCTCTGATTGGAGCAAATGTTCTGGTTGACGGCAGCAAACAAGCGACCATTACCGACATGAATGGGGAATTCTCACTGGAAGTACCTGCCAACAGTAAGTTACGGGTTACTTATATCGGTTACGTCACACAAGAAGTAACAGTCAAAAACAAGACACTTGTCAACATACAGCTACAGGAAGATACCCAGACTATGGATGAAGTGGTAGTCATCGGATTCGGAACACAAAAAAAAGTGAATATGACCGGCGCTGTAGCCTCTGTAAATATCAAAGAGTCGTTGGGCGACCGCCCGATTACCAACGTTTCGGCTGCCCTGCAAGGAGTCGTGCCGGGACTAAAAATTGAATCGACAACGGGAACCGGGAGACGACATGACGTACAATATCCGTGGAACAACCTCCATCAACGGTGGTGAGCCTCTCGTATTGGTAAACAACGTACCGATGGATATCAACATGATTGACCCGCAGGATATTGAATCCGTATCTATTTTGAAAGATGCCGCTTCCCGCAGCTATATATGGTGCCCGCGCAGCTTTTTGGTGATTCTTGATTACAACGAAGCAAGGTAAAAAGGACATGGCTCCCAGATTCAATTACAACAACAACTTCTTTTCTCGAAAGCATCGGAGCTTCCGCAGAAAGCAAGTCCGCTGGAATCGGTACTGGCGTACAAGGAAATGGGATGGGCAAACGATACCTATGTAGACGGAAAAACATCACCCAATGGGAAGGCTACATACGAGACTATCAGGCGAATCCTTCCACCATCGAACGGATATATTTTCGACGATCAGGGCAACCTGTTCCTGATGCGGGAGAATGATATGTTTGCCGATATGATGGATAACTTCATTCATGCAGAACCACAGCTTCTCCGTATCGGGAGGCAGCCAGCGTACCAGCTACCGACTAAGCCTGGGATATACCGGTGAGGGACGGCATTCTGGTAACGGACAAAGACAAATTTGACCGTATCAATATGTCCAGCTTCCTGAGTGTCGACGTAAACAAGTGGCTGACCACCCAACTGGATATCAGATACGCGAACTCCACCCAGAACAAAGTGGAGCAAGGCGGACGAAACGGTGTCTGGGGAAGTGCCATGTACTTGCCGTCCTACCACAACATCCTGCCATACGAACAAGACGGCATCGATATCCTGCCGAAAACGTCCGCTACTTTCGTACGCTACGGAGAACCGAGGGTGATCAAGAAGACCAACCTGCGTACTTTGGGACGTGTCATCATCTCTCCGCTGAAAGGACTGAAAATAACAGGTGAATATACCTACAACGGATCACCGAGTACAACCGGATGTACGTCAACAAATACAAGTATATAGGATTCAACTTTACAGGGCTGCTGAACAATGTAGAGAACTCACGTTATGCCCTGACGCAAGGTTTCAAATTACAACGCTATTAACGCATTCGCCAATTACGACTTTTCAATAGGTAAACATGATATCTCTATTATGGGTGGTTACAATCAGGAAGAGAGTCATAAGGAATCGCAATGGTCGCAGCGCACGGACGTATTACTGGAAAATCTGCCGTCGCTCTCCGGTTCTACCGGAACGGCATCCGTCACCGACAGTTTCGATGAATATGCTATCAGAGGTTTGTTCTACCGTGTCAATTACACTTACGACGGTAAATACATGTTCGAAGCCAACGGACATGACGGTACATCCCGTTTCCCGAAAGACAGCCGTTTCGGTTTCTTCCCCTTCCTTTCCGCCGGATGGCGCATTTCGGAAGAAGCATTCATGAAGAATACCAAAAGCTTCCCTGTCCTTGAAACTACGTGCCTCATGGGGCCTCTATCGGCAACCAGATCATACTGAAGCCGGACAACACCTGAAAAACTATCCCTACATCCCTTCCATGTCACCTTACTTGACAGAATGGCTGGTGGACGGACAAAAGACGACTACATTGAATGCACCGGCAATGGTCAGCAGCAGTTTCTCGTGTGGGAAAAGGTATATACACTGGACCCCTCGGAGTCGATTTCGATTCTTTGACAAACCGCTTTAACGGTACTTTCGACTGGTATCGCCGCGACACCAAAGCGGGATGCTGGCACCTGGTATGGACCTACCGTGGGTAGTGGGAGCCACCGTTGCCAAACAGAACGCCGCTGACCTGAAGACGTACGGCTGGGAACTGAACTGAACCGGAGAGACCGCATCAACAAGGACTGAGCTACCGATCGGATTCAACCTGTACGACCTCCACAGTGAAATCAATGAAATACAATAATGAGACCAACCCAAGCCAGGGCGACAAGATTTACCGCAAAGGCATGAAAAATGGGAGAAATCAGATATGTCACCGACCGCTTCTACACGGAAGACTTCAACGCAGACGGTACACTAAAACCGAATCCCCATTCCGAAAGGAGCAGGAAAAGTTTTTCCGGGAGACGCTGTATAAGAACTTCGATGACGATACTGAAACCATCTGAGCGGCGAAGGAACTGCCGACAAATCCCGGCGACCAGCGTATCATCGGTAACTCGACTCACGTTTCCACTACGGCATCACCGCAGGAATCAGCTGGAAAGACTCGACCTCTATCTTCCCTCCGGAGGCGTAGGCAAACGGGATTATTGGCGCACCGACCAGATCGCATGGCCTACCGGAGGCTGGGGAAGCCTGTTCAAAGAAACTCGGACTTCTGACCCGACTAACACCAATGCCTATTATCCGCGTGTATTCCAACGACGGGTAAACACGTTACAACCACTGGAAACAGTCGAAGTATCTCGCCAACGCCTCTACCCTGAAACTGCAAAAACATCACGCTTTCCCATACCTGCCCAAAGTATGGTCCCAGCGTCTCTACTTCGACGATGTGAAAGTATTCTTCAGCGGAGAGAACCTCTACACGTGGGATCACCTAAGCCGGAAGGATTGGAAACCGATATGCTGTCAAAGGTGCCTGGGAATATCCGTTCATGAGAAAATTCTCGGTATCAATGTTACATTTAATAACCAATGTATTATGAGAAAAATATTTAATCTTTATATGTACAGTTTTGTTAGCAAGCTGTCTCAATAACGATTTCCTGGAAAGGTATCCTTTGGGAGACCCGACTGCCGAAACGGCTTTGAAACATACGACAATTTCAAGGCATACGCCTGGGATTGTATGAAACCCTGCCTTCATTGGGCTATGGCTCGAAAATTCTACGGACGACATCTCGTACAACCAGACAAGAGGAACCAGCGAAAGCAACTGATCAGAAAACTGGTGACCATCCCCGACAAGAAAGACAATACTTCCTGGAACTATTACAGCTATATCCGAAGGGTCAACCTGATGCTCGACCGCATTGACGGTTCGAAAATGACGGATGTAGAAAAAGGCGAACTGGCGTTCCGTCGGTTACTTTTTCCGTAGTTACCGCTACCTGTCTCCTCCTGTCGGCTTACGGTGGCGTACCCTGATTGATCATGTGCTGAGCGACGACGAAACAGAACTGATCAAAGGCCCTCGTGCCTCCAGAGATGAAATAGCCGGTCACATTCTGAAGACCTGCAATTTGCCGAAAAGAATATCAACGTGAACGGAGAAGGCAGAAACACCATCAACAAGGCTTGTGTACAGGCTTTTACTCTCCCGCTTCTGCCTTTTCGAAGGTACCTGGCGCAAATATCACGGACCCAACAACGCCGAAACTTATCTGCGGAAATGCAAACGGGTATCCGCTGAACTGATACAGACTTATCCGAACGTGGCGGACTGCTACGACGATCTGTTCTGTTCACTGGAACTGAAAGATGTTACCGGCGTCATTCTGTACAGAGAATATTCGGATGCTGTCGGTGTAGTGCACGCTGTCAGCATCGGGGAACGACCGCCACCCTCCTTTTTACAATCCGACCCGCGACTTAGTGGACAGTTACCTGTGCACGGACGGAAAGCCACGCTGGACGAGTGACGCCTATCTGGGTGACAAGGATATATACGACGAGTTCAGCAACCGTGACCATCGTTTGTGGCTGCACGTCACCCTCCTTACCGGGTAGACCGTTCGGCTTCCAGCACAGCCTGGGACAATAAATGGAAATTTACGGATAACCCAAAGACCGCAGTTTTATCGACAGCCTCACCGTCCGCATGGGAATCGGGTACGGCACCAGCAAGGAACGACAGAAGTTATTGCCATTCCGTCAAGGATATGACGGTGGTATTCTGGGTGCATCGCCTCACTTTGACTTCTATCTGGAGAACCAGCCGTGGTACAAGTCTGCCTTCGGATATAACAACTGAAATACTATTGCTGCTACCTGAGCATGGGCAGCCAACGAAATGAAGAGACAGATATGCCTATCTTCCGCATCGAAGAAGTCATGCTGAACTACGCGGGAAGCCATGTGGAACTCGGCGAGTTTGACCAGACAGTTGCCGACGTCACAATCAACAAACTGCGCCCGCGTGCCAATGTAAAACTCATGAAAGTCTCGGAAATAAACTCAGCCTTCGACCCGAAACGTGATCTCGGAAATCCGGATTATCCCAACGACTACGAAGTGAGTCCGCTATTATGGGAAATACGACGGAACGACGCATCGAACTGTTCTCCGAAGGATTCCGTTTCGACGACCTGAGAAGAGGGAAGAAATGCCATTATGCACTGAAGAAGAAACTCGACAAGACGTACGTGCATCCGACTTCACGGCAGGAACCAATGTGACTATCGACGGTGGCGGCCCGAAGGATATCTCGAATTCCATCCGAAACAGAATCATCTATGGCCGGATTACTATTACCTCAATCCTATTCCACGCAACGAACGGGTACTGAATCCCCAACTCGAACAGAATCCGGGATGGGAGGAAGGAAATTAACCGGTAATCCATCACCAACCGGATAATCCGAACTAACCGGAAGAGGCTGTGGCAAATATTGGCTCTTCTTGACAGTCATCCCAATGACAGGACAAGCATTTCGTCATTAGCGTGGCTGAAAGACCTTGATATTTGACACTGCCGCTCTTCCTTTTTAACTGTATTGATTTCGTAAGTTTACTCAAAAGAATAATTGAGTACTTGAAATTTATTCGTATTTTGAGACATCAGACTAATACGGGTAATCCTTTTGCCGACTCTTACAAAATCTAAATAAACACACTGTACCCCATGAAGCACCTAATTTTACAGCTCTTTTCTTCTATCGCACAGTCGCCGTCCGCGCCCAAATCGTATTTCCTACCCCCAATCAAGTAGAAATGCAGACAGGCAACCTGATTTTAGGGAAAAAGGTTTCTATGTACGCCGAAGACACTACCGCTTTTTATCTAAACCTTTTCGAGAAGAAGTACTCTCCCGCACTCCCATCAAATGGCAAAAAAAGAATCCAAAGCCGATATCTGCTGGATAACCGACTCATCCCTGCCCCCCCGAAGGTTACCGGATCAGGATTCATCCGCAACAGATGGTAATCAGCGCCCCGACAAAGGAGGATTCACCTATGCCGTACAAACGCTACGCCAATGGGTAGCCGGTTCAGCAGGATCTATCACCTTTGCCTGCGCAAGCGTGACGGACTATCCCTGCACACAGTGGCGCTGCTTTACTGACCTGGACGTCAAGTTCCAGAAGATTGCCACCATCAGAAAGTATATCGACATGGCTTCACTGCTCAAAATGAACTACTTCCACTGGCATCTGACAGAAGGACTGGGATGGCGCATCGAAATCAAGCAATATCCGCACCTCACCCGGACTGGCGGTTCGGTAGGCAAAGGAGAAGAACAGCAGGGATTCTATACACAGGAAGAAATACGGGACATCATCGAATATGCCCGTCAACGGAATATCACCATCGTCCCCGAAATAGATATGCCGGCCATGCCGAAGCTGCTCTCTCTGCCTATCCGGAGCTCGGTTGTTTCGGATTGCCGGTAGAGATACCGCAAAGCGGATTTACCCAGAACATATTTTGTGCAGGAAAAGACGGAACCTCCTGTTTCCTGAAAACGTACTGATGAAGTATGTGCCCTCTTTCCTCCTCCCTACATACATCTGGAGACGAAGCCCCGAAAGGCAACTGGGATCAATGCCCGATTGCCGGAAAAGGATTACCACAGAAGGACTCAAAGACAGTCACGACCTCCAGCTATGGTTCTCTGCGCAAATGGCAACTATCTGAAGTCGAAAGGACGGAAAGCCATCTTCTGGGGCGAGACGTAGTTCATCATGACGGCTACCCGTTGCCGGACAATACCGTTATCCAGTGGTGGAACTATCGGGGACACAAAGACCTCGCACTCAGAAACGCCGTCAAACACCATTATCCGGTCATTTGCAGTTCCAACTACTATACGTATCTGAACTTCCCCGTCACCCCGTGGAAAGGATATACGGAAGCACGTACGTTCGACTTGAAAGATGTCTATCTGAACAACCCTTCCGACAAAGCCATCAGCGAGAAAAAACTCCGATACTTGGCATGAGCTGCGCATTATGGACCGACGACGGAGTCACGGGAACGAATGATAGACCGACGACTTTTCCCCGCATCCTCGCTCTGTCCGAACAGATGTGGCACGAGGGGGAAGCGCTTGACTTCGACCGGTTCTACCGGAACATCCTTCACCGCAAAGCATGGTTCGAAGAAGCTGGATTCGAATTCGGACCGGCTCTGAAAGAAGATGTAACGAAAGATTATAAATGGGATTAAAAAAGAACATCATGAACAAAAGAAATTTATTGATCGCAATACCCGCCCTGTGCAGCGGTTACCTGCACGGACAAACCCAACCCATCTCCCAACGTTATCTATATTTTAATGGACGATCTGGGATATGGAGATATCGGCTGCTTCGGACAAGACAAAATAGAAACACCCCCATATCGACCGTTTATGCAGCGAAGGCATCAAACTGACACAACATTATTCCGGTTCCCCGTATCAGCCCGGCACGCTGCGTACTGATGACAGGTATGCACTCCGGTCATGCGCAAATCCGCTTCAACAATGAGTTAGCCGAACGCGGAGCAGTAAACAACTACGACTCGGTGTACGTTCATAAAGAGTTGGAAGGGCAATTTCCCCTACAGGCGAACACGATGACTATCGGGCGAATGATGCAACAAGCGGGATATACCACCGGATGTTTCGGCAAGGGGGACTGGGATATCCGGGTTCCGAAGGAACTCCCAACAAACAGGGATTCAGACCGATTCTACGGATACAATTGCCAAGCGCCAGTCGCACACATACCATCCTCCTTTTTCTGTATAATGACGAAGAACGTGTCTACCTGTCCAACAAAGTGACAGACCCTCACCGAAGCCCTTTTGGATAAAGGTGCCGATCCGAACGATCCCGCCAGCTACGCTAAATATACGCAAAAGGAATATGCCAACGATCTGATCTTTGATGAACTGATGGGATTTGTCGATACCAATAAACGCAAACCGTTTTTCCTGATGTGGGACCACTCCCCTGCCGCACGTCTTCGCTTCAGGCACCCGAACGCTAAGTACAGCATTATGTAGAGAAATTGGGGACGAAAAGCCTACACCGGACAAGCGGGATATTGCCCTGCCGGTATCCGCATGCTACCTATGCGGCTATGATCAGTTATTTCGACGAGCAGATCGGCCAACTGATCGAAAACTGAAAGCGGAACATCTGTACGAAAATACCTTTGATTGTGTTTACTCAGATAATGGTCCTACGTTCAACGGAGGCAGCGATTCTCCCTGGTTCAACAGCGGGGACCTTTCAATTCAGCATACGGATGGGGCAAATGTTTCTGCATGAAGGGAGGTATCCGTGTCCCCGCCATTATCACATGGCCCGGCAAAATTAAAAACCCGGTACGCAAAGTGACCACATCTGCGCTTTTTCAGGACGTAATGCCTTACGCTGGCAGAACTGGCAGGCATCACTTGTCCGCCAACGGACGGAATCAGCTTTCTGCCCACATTGCTCGGCAAAAAAGGGAAACAAAAAGAACACACTTATTTATATTGGGAATATCCTGACCCAAGGATTGGCAACAAAGCAACCGTGCATGGGAAAATGGAAAGGAATCATCACGGACATCCGTAAAGGCAATACGCAAATGCAGCTTTATAATCTGGAAACGGACATCAGAGAAGAACACGATGTGGCTGCGCACATCCCTGGGAGGTTAAATTGTTTACTGTCGCTGAGCATAACCCCAATCAGCAGCCGGTGGTTGTGTGCCAAGTCCAATAAAAAAGAAAAGCTTGCAATATGCATAATAACCGCAGCAACACGGGGTAGAATAAACAATAATCGGTGATATGGAGTTTAATAATACATGATTGATTACAATCTTAAATTTTGAAGTACCGCTTGCTTTTTGCCGCCATTACAAAATCTTTTTCTTTATCTTTTAATACCTGGCTGCGTAATATTCTTCATGAACGGAGCCACCATAAGGCTACTAAACCATCATTACATTTTGTAGACCGGCACCAAAAACGCTTACGACTGCTAAGGCCAACAAACTGAGGGAAATGTAGATGCTATTATCGGCAAATTCATAATTAAATTGTCAATCCAACCACCGCAAAAATCCTGAAATGAGCCCTAGAGGAATACCAATAAGCAATATTCCCGCCAAAAACAACTAAGGAGTTTAATAAAGTGGTCTGCGCACCATATAGTAAACGTGATAAAATACATCGTCCCAGATGATCTGTTCC
>VOFB01001711.1_pt1 | contig 18587 bp, 33 predicted proteins | sample 5384141 | NCBI WGS metagenome assembly VOFB01 (sample SAMN12384721, study PRJNA508395) | human gut metagenome | isolation source: healthy gut A | host: Homo sapiens | reverse complement strand
CTCAAACATTGTACTTCGTTCAGTTACGTATTGCTAATTTCGGTGGAACAAATCCGGCTGGACGCTTATCGGCTGGCGACTTATCTGGATTGACTGTGTGGGGCAATTGGTAACTACGATGCTCCTGGTGAAACTGGAAAAGAAACAGGCTTTTTACCGGAAAGTTGCAGGACTTGCCGAACGCTTTATTAAAAAGATCTGTGCTTCCGATCGGTATCTCGAAATTTCCGAGGTGCGAATATATTGCGGGAGGTTACGATATCCAGGTCAGTTTTCTCATTCTCAGGCTTTTTATGGAATGGATAACGGTTTTAAAAATGCAGAATTGTTGGATCAGGGCTTGATGCTTAGGATTATCGGATGTATACCGATTTTTCCCGTCAATCCGGAATAAAAGGTTACGTAATTCTTTTCAGGCAAAATTGCAGAACAGGCAAAAATTGATGGAAGGCCGGCCGGCTCCGGATATTCCTTTTTAAGGACATATATCGACGGGAAAGAAATGCGGCTGAGACGATTTTAAGGGAAGGTGTTGTATGTCGACTTTTGGGCTACCTGGTGTCTGCCTTGTTTGTTCAATTACCCGAGTTCGAAAACTGAAGTGAAAAGTATCCGGATATCCGGTTTATCGGTATTTCGATCGACCAGACTGAAAAGCTTTGGGTCAAGAGATTGAAAAAAAAGACGGTATGCCGGCTCATATTCAGGAAGTTTTGGCCGATCCTTATGTGGTAGGCGATGCCTGGGACATTACTTCCATTCCCCGTTTTTGTTGATCGATGAAAATTTCAGGATCATCAATGCTTTGCTCCCCGTCCCTCGGATAGGAAAAAATAGAACTTTACTGGCAAGATAAACCAGAGAACAGGGGTGTCGGACTATATAGGTTTATAATTTCTTTACAGACTTTATAAACCTATTTATTCATCGTTTAATTGTCTTTTGTACCTGATGCCGGAGATTGGGCAGAAAACAATTAAGATTATGAATTATGGCGGATGATAAAAATTATTTTTTCAATGGTGGGGTCAGCAAGACATTTTCCTCCTCAAAAACAAAGTGTTGAAGAATATATTTATCTTTTTCTATGGAGCGAAAATCGGTATTATCAGGTTGAACAGTTGGAAAATCTACTTTGTTGAAAATTATGCCAGTATCGAAGATTATCAGGGGTGATGGTTTCTCCGGGATATTCCGTAGGTATCTGGGCAGATCCGAAAGCTGGAATCCGGCAAAACTTAAGGAAATTGTGCAGGAGGGGGTACAGGATATTGTGGGCTTTGAAGGAATTTGAGGGAGGTCAATCAAAGTTCGGAGATCAGTGTTTAGGAAAATCCGGATAATGAATGCTCTTATCAATCGTCAGGGCAAGTGCGAGATAAGATATAGACGCTACGGATGCCTGGTCTGGAGCAGTATGTAGTTGCGCTGAGGTGTCCCCGAGGATCAGGTGGTGGATGCACGCTTTCCGGTGGAGAGCGGCGCCGGGTGCCTTGTGCCTTGCTGCTTCAACAACCGGCACATATGCTGTTGGATGAACCGACCAACCATTTGGATGCCGAATCGATCGATTGGTTGAACAACATTTGCAACAGTATGCCGAACGGTAATCTGTATTACTACGACCGTTATTTCCTGGATCATGTAAACGGATACTGGAACTTGACCGGGGAGAAGAATTCCATGGAAGGGTAACTATTCGTCCTGGTTGGAACAAAAGACCCAACGAATGGCGCTGGAAGAAAAAACAGGCCAGTAAAAGCGCCTGCAAGACACTGGAACATGAATTGAATGGATCAATATGGCCCCAAAGGCCCGACAGGCTAAGGGGAAAGCCCCGGTTGAAACCTATGAGACATTATTGAATGAAGATCAGAAAGAACGGGAAACCAAGTTGGAAATTTTTATTCCGAACGGTCCCCGCTTAGGAAATAAAGTGATAGGAGCACAACATGTGGCGAAAGCTTTCGGCTCCAAGTTGCTGTTCGATGATCTGAATTTCACCCTCCCTCCCAATGGTATCGTTGGAGTTATCGGTCCCAATGGGGCTGGAAAAACAACTCTCTTTAAAAATGATACTGGGGATGGAAAGTATCGATAAAGGAACATTTGAAGTGGGGCAAACCGTGCGGATAGGATACGCTGATCAGACGCACAAGGATATAGACCCGAAAAAGACGGTTTTATCAGGTGATCTCAGGCGGTCAGGAATCGATACGGGTCGGAGGAAGAGAGATTAATGCACGTGCTTATCTTTTTCCCGGTTTAATTTTTCCGAGCCGATCAGGAAAAGCAATGCGGAGTGTTGTCCGGAGGGAGAGAAAACCGCCTTCATCTGGCCCTTACCCTGAAAGCCGATGCCAATGTGTTGTTGCTCGACGAGCCGACTAACGATATAGATGTGAATACCCTCCGCTCGAGGAAGGCTTGGAAAACTTTGCCGGTTGTGCTGTTGTCGTCTCACACGACCGTTGGTTTCTGGATCGTATCTGTACCCATATCCTTTCTTTCGAGGGAGATTCTAATGTGGTCTTTTACGAAGGATCGTATTCTGAATACGAGGAACACAAACGTGCACAGCTTGGCGATATCCAGCCCAAGCGGGTGCGTTACCGTAAATTGATCGCCGATTGACAGATTTGCGGGAAGCCTTTTGTCATAAAAGTATCTCTTTGATCGTAAAGAGATACTTTTTATTTGTCCCCGATGAACGATTTCGGAAATATAGATCCAGATTTACAACTTTTGGGGCGGTCAGAAAGGGTGACCGGAGTGCTTTTTGAGCAGTTGTTTCAAAAGTATTATACAGACTTATTGCCATTATGCCTGGACTTATCTGGACGAAAAGAGTGAAACCGAGGATGCGGTACAGGATGTATTTATCTATATCTGGAACAACCGGGAAACGATCCGTTTGCAGGAATCCTTCCGGGGTATCTTTTTCTGCCGTCAAACACCGGGTATTGAATATTTTGAAACATCAGTTTGTCGAACGAACTCATTCCGTTTACTGTCCGAATATTGGGATGATCTGTTGAAAATCCGGTATTCCGAAGAAGAACAGACCCAGTTGGAACAAATTCAGCATATCCTTCAATCTTTACCCCAGAAATGCCGTATTGTGTTTATGAAAAGTTGTCTGGAAGGAAAAAAATACCTGGAGATAGCCGAGGAGCTCCGCATATCGGTGAATACGGGAAATCATATATCTCCAAAAGCTTATCGTGAAATCCGGGAAAAAATCGCTGTACTTAAAAATTCGAACCTGTTGTTACTGATTGCTTGTGCAACTTATAAAGATGAAAGTAACTTTTTTCTTTTTCACTCACCCGTTTTTTAAACTTAGTTGCCTTTATATAAAATTAAAATATAAAGGTCATGAGTGGCTACCATTTTCAGAAAAGATTTATGGCAACGGCTTTCTGGTTTATGGAGAAGAGATAAAAAGAGGAGGAAGAAGCGGTCGGATACGATGATCCGCAGCTGAAGCAGATGCTGGATGTAATGATGGTCTCCACAGGGAGTATGAAAGCTGCGGAGAAGCAGAAGTACGATATCGACCGGGCCTGGCGGAGGGTAGAGAAACAGACGGCCGGTGGATGGCGCGTACCCGGCTGGTGCAGATATGCTGCGGCTGTGACTGTTTTATTTTTTCTGTCTGGGGGGGGTAACGTATAACAGGGAGTCCGCACTTCCGGTTACGGGAGAATTGACGGATGTTATTCTACCGGGCGTTTCGAAAAGCAGAATTGATATTGGCGAGTGGGGGAAAGAATTATCCTGGGAACTCAGACAGAAATTCGGGATATCGAGGAATTAGGGGTAAAGATTACCAACGATACGTCAGGGGAGGCTGAAATATGAAACCGGGGTACGGAAGATTCCCACGATTACAGCGTATATACGCTGATCGTACCGAAAGGGGTGAATATATGGTGAGGCTGCCCGACGGTTTCACAGGTATGGCTGAACCGAAACCGATCCGTTTCCCGGTCCGGTTTGCTGCCGGTAAGCGGGAAGTACAGCTTTGCGGAGAAGCTTTTTAAAGTGTGCAGAGATACAACCGCTCCTTTTCAGGTATCGACTGAGAATGGAGAAGATTACGGTGTTGGAACCAGTTTCAATGTGGTACTTACCGCGAAGACAACTATTGGCAAACCACTCTGGTGGAAGAAGTGTCAGGATTGCGGAACAAGGCCGTACGGTTGTTTTAAAGCCTTCGGAACAATATACTGTGGACCGCTGTTCCGGCCAAAGGAAAGTGGCTTCGGTCGATGCGGGTTTTATATACTTCCTGGGTCGATGGAAAGTTTTATTTCAAGGCTTACACTTTCGAAGAGATTGTCAAAAAATTAGAACGCTGGTACGATTTTACGATGGTTTATCAGGACGAAGAGGTAAAACAAATGCGTTTTACGGGTTCCATCAACAAGCATAGCCCGGTCACCGAGGTGTTGCGTTTTCTGGAAATGACTACCGGTATCCGTTTTAAAGTAGAAGGAAAGCAAATCGTTGTGAGTAAAATTTAAAAGGGATAAGAGGTCGCGACTCTCATCCCCGATAATCGATAACGTCTGTAAACCGATCCTTGAGCCAGACTGATTTACAGGCCATTATTAACTTCAATCTACAAATTTATGAAAAAAATGAGGATTTGAATTGTTTTTGCCGTTCAGGTAAAATAAAAAATGGTTGTTGCTTATGAAATTGATTACTTTTTCTTTTTTCTGGGCATATTTCAGGTGAGTGCTTCGGTTTATGGCCAGAGAGGACTGTTACTCTGAACCTGAACGAACTGACAATGGAAGATATCTTTACGGCCATCAACAGACAGTTGAAATATGATATCTTCTATAGCGACGATGAACTGGATGTTACCCGTAAAATCAAGCTGACAGACAGTAAAATGGAGGTGAGTAAGTTGTTGAAGGAAGTTTTGCAGGATGATTATTCCTATGAATTTTTTGAATAAAACGATTGTCATCCGTCCGGTAAAACAACAGCAAAATCCGAAAATTGTCATACAGGGAACGGTAAAGGATACGAAAGGAATACCCTTGCCCGGCGTTTCGGTGGTGATTCAGGGTCTACGGTCAGGGGTGTCTACGGATAATGCCGGAAAATTCCGGATGGAGGTTGCGGATCTGCCCGATTTGGTACTGGTATTTTCGTTTGTAGGAATGGAAACGCGTGAGATACCGTATCGTGGAGAAAAGGAGTTGTCTGTGGTACTTTCAGAAACACAAGAGGAATTGGGTGAAGTGATTGTCACCGGTTATCAGCGCGTAGACAAGCGGGAATCAACCAGCGCGGTTTCGGTTATCAAAACGGACGACTTGAAGACGATCGGTGCGACGAGTATCGAGCAGATGTTACAAGGACAGTTGCCGGGATTATCGGTAGTGAATACTTCGGCGGGACCGGGAGCAACGCCCAAAATTCGGGTACGCGGAACAGCAACGATTGCCGGTAATGCCGATCCGCTTTGGGTACTTGACGGGGTGATATTGGAAAATTCCGTGCCGCTTACCGTTTCTGATTTGAACAGCCCCGATGTGATGACTATGTTCAATTCTGCCATTGGTGGTATCAGCCCGAATGACATCGAGAGTATAACGGTGTTGAAAGATGCTTCTGCCACGGCAATTTACGGTACTCGTGCGGCCAATGGCGTAATCGTGGTCACGACCAAGAAAGGGAAACGCAATGAATCTCACATCAATTTCCAGCATACTTCGACGGTGACATTGCGCCCGACTTATAACGATTTCGATTTGTTGAATTCCAAGGAACGGATCCTGTTGTCACAGCAGATTGTAGATGAGGATTGGGTTATAAGGGACAAGTGGGGTTGGAATACCTGTTGAGCCAATATAACGCGGGTAATATCACGCTGGAAAAAATGGAAACCGAAGCACGCAAAATGGAGGAAAGAAAATACAGACTGGTTCGATATTCTTTATCAGAAATGCCTATTCACAACGTATAATTTGAGTGTTTCCGGCGGTTCGAACAAGGCGGATTATTATATTCCTTTTCCTACAATGACGAAAAAAGGGTCGGATAAAGTGAGCGACTACAAAAGAATTCGGTGGTTTTGCAAAAGTGAACGCCGAGTTGTTCAATGGCGTAAAATTGGGTACGACATTACAGGTGGGACGCCGGGATAGGAATAGTTATTGGGAGACAGCTGATCCGTTTAAATATGCGGTAAGGACAACGCGAACAATACCTTTGTATGACGATAATGGCAATTTATTTTTTACGGCAATTCGGAAGTGCGGGAATTTGACTTCAATATTTTGCATGAGCAGCAAAACACGCATAAAGAATCTACGCAAACCGATTTGAAAGGAATTGTCAATCTGGAAGTTAATTTATACAAGGGGTTGAAATACAATGGGCTTTATAGTTACGCCTCTTCTCATCACTCCGCGATTGATTGGGCAACAGAAGAAAGTGCCTATGTCGCCACGATACGCGGCTATAATTTTGGTGAGGGAACGGAAGAAGATATTGAGTCGACCTCCCTTCCGTACGGAGGTGTATATAATGAAACGAATTACGAGCAACGCACTTCTTTGATTCGGAATAATTTGGAATATCGCGGAACAATTGGAGATGAATTGACGTTGGATGTCATGGTCGGGCAGGAGTTTCGGACTACGGTTTACCGGGGTGGAACATTGAATGCTTATGGATATATGCACAATCGGGGTAATATTTTTACAATCCGGCAGAAGGGGGAGGATACCGGTCATCTTTCACGGAATACTTTTGAACGTAATATTCCCGAACGTTCTTACATATCTTATTATGGCGTATTTTCAGCGATGTACAAAAATCGTTACGTGTTGAACGCTAATATTCGTTTTGACGGATCGAATCTTTTCGGGTCTAATCCTAAGTATCGTTATTTGCCTTTGTGGTCGGTTTCCGGTAAATGGATTATGAACAATGAAGGATTTTTGCGGGATGTGGAGGTCATCGATAACCTTGCTTTGCGAGCTTCTTACGGTTTGCGCGGAAATATCGTAGAAGAGTGTTCTCCGCAATTGATCGCTTCTGCGTTACCGCCTAATAGTTTTACTTCTTTAATGGAAATGGAGATCATACAGGCTCCGAATCCTGATTTGAAATGGGAAACCACCTCGTCCGTAAATGTCGGTCTGGAATTGAACATGTTTGAAAATCGTTTGGCATTGGATGTGGATTACTATCGCGATTACGGCCGTAATTTGATAGCCTATAAGCAGGTATCGGCGGTGAGCGGATTTCTGAATAAGAGCGTAAATTATGCTGATATCCGGAACCAGGGCGTGGATATCGCCTTATCGGGTACAATCATTAAAACGAAGAATGTTTCTTGGCAATCTTCTCTCAATTTGGGATACGTGAAGAATAAGGTAACAAAATGTTACATTACACCACAGGCATCTTCGCTGGTGCAAAGTATCTATACTCCGGGAGAAGTAATGGTAGGTTATCCTTCCAACGGCATGTTCTCTTTCCGTTTTGCCTGCTTGGACGAGAATGGTAAACCGATGTTTTATGACAAGGATAACAATAAACTGGGGTACGAAGATGCCAATTTTGCATCGGCAGTGTACAGCAATCTGGACAATTTGAAATACGAAGGCCCGCGAGACCCTGTATTGACGGGAGGTTTCAATAATATTGTAAAGTATAAGAATCTGACCTTTTCTGCCTTGTTTGCATTCGGTTTGAAAAACGTGGTGCGCCTGCCGGATGTAGCTTTTGATACTTATCCCCGGGCAGACGAAAACATGAACACTTCTATTCTTAATCGTTGGCAAAAGCCGGGCGACGAGGCAACGAAACGGATACCCGGTTTGAACAAAAATGGTTCTTCTGTTACTGTCGGGGATTCGGGTATGTGTATATTACGGAAATGTATAACAGAAGTACAGAAACGGTGGTGCCGGAGATTATTTGCGTTTGCGGAACGTGATGCTTGAATATCGCTTCCCGGCTCGCTGGACGGAAAAAGATCGCAATCGGCGATCGGCATTTGGGAGGAATCATGTTGAAATTCCAGGCACAGAATCTCTTTGTACTTGCCAATAAACGGTTGAAAGGTTATGATCCGGAAACGGTTAATTATTCTACCACCGGTTACGGCTCTTTGCCCTTACAGCGCAGTTTTACCTTAGGTTTGAATATTAATTTCTAAAACGGAACGATGATGAAAAAATACATAAGTTTGGCATTGATATGGAGTTTTTGCTTGCTGGCTTTTTCGGCTTGTGAGAGTTATTTGGAAGAAATGCCTCAGAATAAATTGATGCCGACAACTACCGACGATTATGATCAATTGTTGAATAATGCCTATATCACAGAGCGGGTGATGCCCCTATTTGGATATTCTATCGGATGATGTGGAATTGATTGCAAGCAATCACGTCCTGGATGGTGAAGATGAAGGGGATTGGCAAGTTGCCGCCTATATGTGGCGCGACCGTCATGACCTTACCATGTCGGGGGAGATTTGGCTTTCGAGAAACTTTATGAGAGTATTTATTATTGCAATGTGGTGATCGAGAATATAGGAGAGGCCGACGGTGTGGAATTGAATGAGGAGAACGTGGAGCGGACTCGCAAAAATATCGAGGGAGAGGCTCGTTGCTTGCGGGCGTATTCCTATTTCTATTTGGTCAATCTCTACGCCATGGCTTACGATCCGGCAACTTGTGCGACAGACCCCGGAGTTCCTATCAATAATAGTACGGCGGTGGAAGACAAGGCTTATCCGCGCAACACAGTGGCTGGGTATACGAACAGATTGTTTCCGATTTGACGAAAGGCATACAATTGCTGAAAGAGAACCCGATAGAAAAAGGCACAAAGGTGAAGTTTAATGAATTGTCGGCGACGGCTTTTTTGGCGCGGGTTTATCTGTATATGCAGAATTGGGAGGATGCGATTGTTTGTGCGAAAGAGGTGATCGCCTCTAATCGCGCTTTATTCGATTTGCAGGAATATGGCGATGTGCTGAATATGGAAAACAATACCGTGACGGAATGGAATGGGACAACCGTACCCGGGACGGATTATTTGAGCGTGAATAATTCCAATATCCTTTTTGTCAACGGGGTATGTGAACTGTACCCTGCATTGCAGGCGGGGAGTTATACGACATTCAGCGTGAGCCGGAGTTTGCCGGACAGTATGAGGAGGGGGATATCCGACGTTTTTATTTCATGGTGACTTATGCTAATATTTATACCACTCGTCCTTCGACGAAACTGACCTATGCCAAGAGCAGGTATGTTTGGCCGAATGCAATGACTTCGTATATAACCGTGCGTACCGGTTACGGGCGTTTCCTCCGGACGGAGGAGATGTACCTGATTCTAGCGGAGGCGTATGCCCATCAGAACGGAGGCATGGGGATGCCATCGGGTATTTGAACACGATGAGACGGGTGAAATTCAAGACCGGGGAATACGTGGAGTTGAAAGCATCGGACTTTACACAGGAAACCTTGTTGGATTACATCGCTGTTGAACGGCGTCGGGAGTTGTGTTTCGAGGACACCGGTGGTTTGATTTGCGGCGTACCACACGTCCGGAAATGCAACGAGTCGGTTATAACGATGAGGTCGCGCATTTGGACCAAAATGATCCCCGTTATGTATTGCAAATCCGCAAAAAGAATTAAGTGTAAATCCTTCAATAGGAGAAAAATCCCCGTTAGTAATTTAAAAATAATGAATATGAAAAATATAGTAAAATTGCTTGTATGTGGGGTTGGCAGCATTGTGTTGTGCCTGCTCGGAAGATGATTTGACTGGGGAATGGTCGTACTCGGGACCAATTCCTGCAATTAAGGATGGACCGACGGAAGCGGATAAGGGCTGTTATGCCCTGTACCAGAAATATGACGTGCATGTTTATTGGCAATTGGAAGGTGATGCAGCCTGTTACACCGATCAGGGACAGGTTAGTAGTTCCGGTTTAATGCAGCGGCTTTGCCCATGGCGGAAGAGGCTACAGGAAAAATCGTGAAATTGTTGACGAAATTCTTTGCTATGCTACCGGAAAACTTAGTGAAACAAGGATATTATCGTCGCCATATATTGGTAAAATAATGCCTCCCACTTATTTATACGGATACGGAAAGGAAATACTTTATTTCTGCAACACGTATGGGTAATGCATGGGTTTACGGTGCCGGTTCGGGGAGTGGTTTACTACGGTTATTTGTATAATAAGGAGGATAATACGGGAGATAAATTCGATACGAATCTGGACGGTTTGGAAATGGAGTATGGCATACGGAATTTTTCAGGGTTGGTCGATTGCATAGATAAGCCGGTGAATGTGCCTGATGAATTTAGAGGAAATTTCGAAGGATTATTATAACTACGAGCTTGGGGGGTAGTCCGAGAGGTTCTATTCAGGGACGGTATTTGACAAGGTAAAAGGCGGTCATCAAGGATTTATCCATCCCTATGCGGCTCATGCCAGCAATACAAGTTTTGTGACGAAGGGGGGGCCATGGTGGCCAGTATCCTTACGTGGGATAAGGCAGAATTGGAAGAAATTTATGTCACTTATCCGCTGATTAAGGCAAAGTATGATATTGTCAAAGCGTTTTTCACGGAACAATACGGTCTTGATATAGAGCAGTTGGCAAACCGGTGGAGAAATGTAACTTTAGATTAAAGGATGAATTTAAATAAAAAGTAAAATGATGAAAAATTATTCTATGTGTTGATTGGTTTGTGTGCTTTTGCAGTTGCGAAAGCACGGGTTATCGGATTAGCGGTTATATATACCGGGGCGCCGGATGGAGCGAAAGTGTATTTAGCTCCTTATGATGCGTTTCAGGACCCGAATTGGGATTCGACGGTTATCAAGAACGAACGGTTTGTGCTGAAAAACACGATACCCATGGTTAGTCCCCGCGTGGTAGCTATTACAATTGATTTAAATTCGGAGAGAAGGACTTTATAGTAAAGATTAAATCGAGCCGGGCTTTGTTCCTGAAAGAAGGGGATAGGATTTCGATGGAATGTCACGTGGACAGTTTGCCGAGTTCACGCTGGGAGGCTCGTGACAAGAGTCTGAACGTTGTTTGGCAAGGTTCTGCCGATCCAGGATTTGTATGTGAATTACCTGAAAGATCGAAAGGATGTAGTGATAGAACGGAATAAATTGGGCGATCAATACTTTATGGACTATTATAAAATCGGATGTTCCTTCGGAGCGTATGCCAGAATTGATGAATATGGTGCATCAGATGAAAGCTTTGGGCAGAAAATTGAATGCCAAGACTTTGGATTTGATGAAGGCGAATGGTTTCTTCTCTCGTGTCCGTTTATGTGGGAGATGCTTTATTAAAGGGAAATTTTTTCAGTTTTTACGGAATCGAAATTGATGCCATTCATGACTTGGTTGATCCTTTATTGCTTTCCTCACCCATGGGAGAGAAGTTTGAGGAAGCGGTAGCCCAGGCGAAAGTCCTGGCAAAGGGAAAGAGATATACGGATATTAATTTGGTGGATTTGAAAGGAAATCAGGTGCGTCTTTCTGAATTTATGAAAAGAAGGGCAGTGTAATATGCTGGAATTTTGGGCCTCTTGGTGTAGTCCTTGCCGGGGTGAAATACCTCATTTACGCCGTGTTTACGGATTGTGCGAAAAAAAGACAACTTCAATATGATTAGCGTTTCTATTGATCAAAATGATGCTGATTGGAAAAAGGCGGTTAAGGAAGAAAACATGGAATGGACGCAATTGTGCGACCCGAATGGATTCCAGGGAGAATGTAATCGGGTATATCATTTGAATGGAGTACATTTTTTTGCCTGATATTCGATCGTGAAGGGAAAATTGTTTGCGGTGGAGTACGTGGAATTGAACTGGATGTAGCACTAAAGGATTTGTTAGGGGACAAATTGAAACTTTAAAAGGAACCACCCTGTTGGTTGCGTTCGGCGCGGCAGTCGATGAACAACGATTTCACCGAGACGCCGGAAGCCTTTTGGCGACAAGATGGCATGCCAGCAAACACGCCGACGGTGACGCCTGTTTGTCGTCGGCACTGGTGGCTAATACATACACGGCGGCATGTTTTAGTGAAAATGCGGGTTTGTCTCTCCTTTCGGGGCTTCTGCCACCAGCGATTATGCTTATGCAGACTGGGTTTCTTTTGTCGCCTGATCCTGACGCAAGACAGGACGGAACGGGAAACGGATATGAAAACCTGGTCCCGCTTGCAGGAGAAATACGATCTGGTAATACAATATTACCGGCAATATTACCAGCTGGATCTGGAACAGCTTGCAGAACAATGTCAGAAATTAACCGTTAAATAAAAAATTACAGCTATGAAACTATTGTATTTTATCGTTTTGACTGGCTTGTGTATGGCTTGTCATCAACCCCAGGTATATCGGATAAACGGTTCATTACCGGGAGCCCTGGACGGGTATGTGGTCAAATTGTATAATATCGATACGTATCCCCGACGTATTGCTGGATTCTACCGTAATCAAAGATGAAAAATTCCAGCTGGAAGGAACCCGGACTTTCGAGTATCCGAAATATTGCCGTTTAGTAGTCGATATGACTCCCGATGAACCCGATCAGCGCAAAAAGACATTGAAGGCCTATCGTTTTTTTTGCGGATAATACAGCCATGGAATTCCAGTGTCAGATGGACAGTATGCCGGCTTATTACTGGGAAGCGGTAAATAAAGGAACACAACGTTACGCTGACCGGTTCTCCCACACAGGATCTGTATCAGGCATATAAAACCTCTGTACAGGAGTTGTCAGAAAGGTATACGGCTTTGCGGAATGAATACCTGGAAGTATATCATGTGCCGGCCCTGGACGGAATTCTCAATACGGAAAAGGGCATGAAGATTGTCCGGGAAATGAATATGCTCAAGGCTCAGCTGAACAAAGCCGCCTTCGAATTTATCAAAAGCTCACAATAATTCTGTTGTATCTTTATTACTGGCGAATAATTTGTTGAATTCAACCCGGTCGGAAATGACGGTGGAGGAGATCGACGGCTGATGAACGGCTTTGCCCCTGCCCTGCAAAATGCCTCCATGATGGGAGATGTAAAAAAGACAGCAGAGCGGATGCGATGTGGCCCGCGGGTGACTTATCATGATATCGTTCTGAAAATCTGAAAGGAGAAAATGTGCGACTTTCGGAATATGTGAAACCGTGCTTATAATATGCTTGAATTCTGGGCTTTTCTGGTGTAGTCCCTGCCGGGGGAGAGATTCCTCATTTGAGACATCTTTATGAAGTGTGCGGCAAAGATTTCAATATGATCAGTGTGTCGATCGACGAGCGGGATACAGATTGGAAGAAAGCGGTACAAGAGGAGGGTATGCAATGGCACCAGCTGTGTGACCAGAAAGGACGTAAAGGACCGGTCGTGATAGAATATCAGGTATTTGGAATTCCCGATTGTATCGTGCTCGACCCGGAAGGAAGATCGTATACGGAGAGGGGTAAGGGGGCTGAATTGGACGTCGTTGTGCAGGATTTGCTTGAGAAAAGCGAAAGGATTGTAGGTGTTGAGAAGCTGATAGCCGGAAAGAAACGGTGCCTGTGTTTTACTGCGGGCACCGTTTTATTTATCAAAGGATTTCCGTTCCTTTACCTTTATTTTATAGGGCCATTGGGCATCGGTTGGCTGAGGGCCTTGGGATTCATCCCGGTTCATCCGGTGTTCGGCAGGAGCTCCCATGACGATGAACCAAAGATGGCTTAAAGGTTGGTCTTTGGGGGTTTTGAAGCTGACTTTTCCTTTACGGTTTTTGTGTACTTCGCCCCGGATTGTCTGTCCTGTTGCGGTGACTCCGACGAAACCATAACGCCAGCCTGCTTTTTCCGGTGATTGAATGTTATAATCTTGTCCGGCCGGGGTTAGGCCCGCAAAGGTGATTTGTACGGTTGTGCCGGCTGCCGGGACTTGCAGGTGGATCGCATTAAATCCGTAATTTTCAGGACACCAGGCTTTCCTCACCTGATACCAGCCGTCTTTTTTTTCTTCCAGACAGGTCCTGAAATCCGGGAAAGAATTGGCCCATGGGCGGGTGATGGAAAATACCCGTTTATAATCGAAATTGATCAGGTGCTGATAAGCATCGAACATTTCGTCATTGAATTGTTCCTGGGATAGATTTTGCATCCGCTTATAAGTCATAACCGGGTCTTCGCCTTTCTTGCCTTGCCGGAATAATTCGCCGATAAACGGTAAACCTTGCCTTTCGCTCCAATATTCGAGTATATAAGGCGAACGGTAAATGTTCTCCGTATGCAGAAAAGCTTTGTGGGTATTCTTTTTTAAAAGCATCCCAGTGATAGGTCTCGTCATCGATCCAGTGGGGGTTGACCTGCCAGAGCATCCATTGAGCTCCCATTTCGAAAAATCCCGTTACCTCCCCAGGCGACACCTTCTCCGTCGGCGATCGATCTGTAATTAAAACTGTGTCCCAGTTCGTGAGCCACAGCATTTAATCTTTTGTCCTGTAGCCGGTTCGGAGTAGCCCAGAAAGCACCGATCACCTGGTCGTAATCGCCGCCATAGGCCGTCCCTTCCAGAGAATATTGAATCATCGCCATCATCCGGTATTTTTCACTTTGCGATCCTGGTTTGACGAATTTCAGGAGTCGCGGTAAAATAGGTAAAAACGTTCCAGTTGATATTTCAGATTTTCCAGATCCACAGCCATCGGATGTCCCTCTAAATCGGGAGGAGCAGCTAAATCGTTCCCGAATCCTTTTTCCCAGAATATGGCCAGATTATCCGTACAGGACATGCGCCGGTAGGAGTAGCGGGAAGTGTCGGAATACCAATCCTGGCCTGCAAATTCTTTCGGTTGATAAATAGCTTTTCCCGGAGGAAGAACAAAATGATCGGATTGGCCTTGTGCCTGGGCAGACCAGCTGCCGAAGCCGGTCGACAAGATGAAATGGAATAAAATGAAATGTCTTTTCATCAGTTGGTTTTTAGTCAGGAAATCCCGGATTAAAGTGTATGAATTACATTAATTTTGATCTGTGAGCAAAAATAGTTTTTTCCTTCATAATCCTTAGGCTTTAGGAAAAATAATGCTAGGTTGAATTTTTTTCTATCTATTCCGATTTCGGGTTTTATACCGTCAGACCGGTTCGCCAATTCCGATCACCGAAGACGAATAAGTAACGAAATATACCTACCATAAATTAGGAGAAAACGGAGAATTAAAGTTTGCTTTTCTTTCATTGTTCCATTTCTCCATTGTTCTCAGAAAAGGTAACTTGTGAGGAATAAAATTAGTTTTATCATCAATATTCTTCCTGAAAAAATCATCCTTTGTCTGGAAGCGGCGGAGCTGACGGCGGAGGAAGCTCACTTCCTGTTGCAGCCTTTCCATGCGTTCCAGCATATGATGAATGGCGTCGATGCCTTCGATATTGATCGAGATCGTAATACAGGTGGCTATATCTTTCCAGTTCCCGGAGCTGGGAGGCGAGAAGATACCGTTCGCCGTCGACGGTGCGTATTTCGATCAACCCTCTTCTTCGAGCGAAATAATAAAAGTCGGGTCGGTATGGCTCTTTTGGCAATATTCGTTGAAAATAATTAATTCTGTATCCATAGTTGAACGATCTTTAAGTTAGGAGTTTTGTAATTCCCGGAATAATTCCTTCTGCTTCTCTGTGAGATGAGTCGGTATCTTCACTTCATAAGTGACAAAAAGATCCCCGAACTGTCCATCCTGTTTATATACGGAAACCCTTTTCCCTCAGGCGTACCTTTGTCCCATTTTGTGTTTCGGGCTTGATTTTCATCTTCACTTTTCCGTTCAAGGTTTCGATAATCTGTTCTCCGCCTAATACAGCGGTATAGAGGTCGATCGACATTCATATACAGATTGTCACCTTCGCGTTTATATACCGGATCGTCGCCGATAACGAAAGTGATATACAAATCGCCTGCCGGTCCACCGTTCATCCCCGGGCCTCCCTGTCCGTTCAGTTTGATCGTCTGTCCGTCGGCTACCCCGCCGGCACGGTGATCCGGATCTTTTTACCGTTGACTTCCAGGATTTGTTTGTGGGTCTCTGCGGCATCGCGTAAAGAAAGATGCAATTCGGCATTGAAGTCCTGCCTGAATCCAGCCGAACTTCTTCGGCTGCTTCCCGGCGTTGACCGAATAGGGATTCGAAGAAATCCGGAAAATTCACCTTCGTTTCCGTTGAAGTTACCGCTGAAACCTCTCCCTCTGCAGAGGACCAGTAGCCACCACCCATACCGCCGAAGCCGCCACCGCCACTTCGGCTTTGTTGCTGATAACGTTGCTTTTGAGCTTCGAATTCATCTGCATGTTTCCAGTTTTCTCCGTAAGCATCGTATTTTCCGTTTTCGGGATCGCTCAGTTACTTCGTTCGCTTCGTTGATCTCCTGAAACTTTTGTTTTGCTGTCGGATCGTTCGGGTTTAAGTCGGATGGTATTTCGGGCCAGTTTTTTCAAAAGCCTTTTTGATCTCGTCCTGAGATGCCGTTTTGCTGACACCCAGCACCCATAATAGTCGATATAAGCCATAGTAATATTTTACAAACCATTATTTATTTGTAAATTTACGATGGATACTAAAAATTGTAATGGAAATAAGTTAAAATAAACTTAAATGATTATTGCAGCATTTAGCCGGATAGATAAAATATAAAAAAGGTTCAGGGAAATAACCAAAGTAAAAGAGTCGTTGGTAAATAATCTTTCAATTCTTTCTTCAGATTTTTAAAGCTACTTCCAGGTGTTTTTCGACAGTACGGGAGATAAACCGAGTTCCGATGCTATCGTTACAGCCGTTTTACGGTCAAAACGGTTCATCAGGAATATTTTCCGGGCTTGGGGAGGTAAATGATCGATGGCGGTTTCTGATATGCTGCCGGAGTTCTGCTTCTACATAATATTCCCAGGTTAGCATTCCCGTAATATCCCTTTTTGCAGGATTTTTTCCTGATATTCATTCCGGATTTTCAAGTGATCCAGATAGTTCAGACAGCGGTGGCGGATAGATGTAAATAAATAGGCTTTATATGATCCGTTCCCAGGATCCGGTTGTCTTCCCAAATATGGATAAAAAGGTCGTGTACCAAATCCTCGGCATTTTCTGTGTTTCCTGGGCTGGCATAAACTACCAGACCACTGTAATATTGTTTGAACAGGGTTTCGAATTTCTGGTATTCATCGGTTGAGTTAAAGGACATCACATGTAAATTTTTCCTTCTGACACAAAGGTAAAAAGATAAAATCAGGATACTGCAAAAATTATTCTTTAACTACGTATATTTTTTTTTGAACTGTTTTTCATGATATAAGTCGGATAAAAATGGATTAAATTATGAGAGAACAGATCGGGAACAATCGGATGAGAACCGGGAAGAAGCCGGACTGGAAGAAGCTTTTGAAGTTGTGGGTGGAGATCCGGCAGGTAGATCAAAAAAAGGTTGGGAGCGGTTGAGGCAGAAATAGGTCGGTAACACGGATTACGCCAACCGGAAAAACGTCATCGTTTGGGTTACTTTCGGTGGCTGGCTGCTGCCGTTATTTTATGCTTCGGGATCGGTGGGCTGCTTTGGCTTCAATCGGTACGAAAGCCTCAAACCGAGCTATTAGCCGATTGGGATAAACAACCTCGTCTGATATTAGAAAATGGAGAACAAATTTTGTTAGGCGGGGGAGCAGGAAGTGAAGCCGGAAGAAGAAAAACAGGAATTTTGTGATCGATCGCCGGAAAAAAAATATCGTTTATACTAACCGGCAGGGGAGGAGAAAAAAAAATGGCAGTACAATACCCTGGAAGTTCCCCGGGGGCTGAATATGAATTGATCCTGGCGGATGGAACCTATGTGGCTGAATGCCGATACCCGTTTGCGTTATCCTACCTGTTTCAATACAGACGAACGGCGTGTGTATCTTGAAGGAGAAGCTTATTTTCAGGTGACGAAAGATACCGCACATCCTTTTCGGGTAGAGTCGGAGGCACAGGTTGTAGAGGTGTTGGGTACTCAGTTTAATGTGTATGCTTATGGACATGAGGAACGGACATATACTACATTGGTAGAAGGAAAGTTGCTGTGACCGCGTCGGCTTCGGGGCAGCACGTTCAGCTTATGCCCGGTCAGCAAGCCTCGCTCGGCCGGCAAGGAGGGAGATCGTTGTCGGTGAAGTGAACATTCAGCAGGTGGTGGATTGGAAAAATGGCATGTTTGTTTTCGATGATCTGAGTTTAGAGGCTATTCTCCGCAAAGTGGCCCGTTGGTACTGATGTCGAAGTATTTTTACCGGAATCAGCAGGCTAAAGCGATTGTTTTAAAGGAAACCTTCCCTCGTTACGGAGAATTGCCGGAATTACTGAAAGTATTGGAGAATAGCAGTGAGGTACATTTTTCGTTAAAAGGAAATGCTTTGATTGTAGAATAGAAAAAGAGGAAAAAAGTTGGTCGCTTTTTCCTCCTGAAAGAAAACATCTGTTGGTCGCAGATGAATTGTTTAACTAATGTCTTTACAAAATTATGAAAAAAATGCAACATGCTGGCTTTT
>VOFB01001264.1_pt1 | contig 18590 bp, 28 predicted proteins | sample 5384141 | NCBI WGS metagenome assembly VOFB01 (sample SAMN12384721, study PRJNA508395) | human gut metagenome | isolation source: healthy gut A | host: Homo sapiens | reverse complement strand
CGGACGGCGGGGATTTTTTCAGGTAGTTGCTTTTTGGATAAAGGTGTGCTACAATGCACCTGATCACACACCGGGCTTACCTATTAAATATAGAAGGTCCGGATGCCAAGAAGGAGCCGTGAAGCATGGAGACCATTACCAGCCGCCAGAACCCGCTGATGACCCATATCCGCAAGCTGGCGGGGTCCGCCGCCTACCGCCGCCAGACCGGTGAATGCCTGTGCGACAGCCCCAAGCTGCTGCGGGAGGCCGCCCAATGGGGCGCAGACGTGCGGACCGTGGTATCCGTTCTGCCTTGGGACGGGCCGCTGCCGGATCATGTCCGGCAGGTGCTGGTGCCGCCGGAGGTCATGTCCTCCATCAGTCCTGCCAAAACGCCCCAGGGGGTGCTGTTCACCTGCGCCATTCCTGTTTTGCCGGTGCCGGAAACGCTTCCGGGCCGGCGATATGTGGTGCTGGACGGGGTCCAGGACCCCGGTAACGTGGGAACGGTGCTGCGGACCCTGGACGCCTTTGACGCCGACGGCCTGCTGCTGACCGGCGGCTGCGCGGACCCCTTCGGCCCCAAAACCGTCCGGGCCTCCATGGGGGCGGTGTTCCGCCGTCCGGTATGGAGCGTAACGCCGGAGGAGCTGGGAGCCCTGCTGCGGCGCAGCGGCATCCCCCTGTATGGTGCGGCTCTGCGGCCGGACGCCCTGGACGCCCGGCAGGCGGACTATTCCCGATGCGCCCTGGCCATCGGCTCCGAGGGACGGGGCCTCAGCCGGGAGGTGCTGGACCTGTGCGACAAAACCGTGCTCATCCCCATGTCTCCCCGCTGCGAGTCGCTGAACGCGGCCATCGCGGCGGCGGTGCTGCTGTGGGAAAGCTGGCGATAAACGAAGGGGGGGGAACCGCCGTGGCGGCACTGAAATACTGGGTCTGGCTGACGGCTCTGCCGGGGCTCAGCAACCGCAGCAGGCTGCTGCTGTTGGAGCGGTACGGGTCCCCGGAGGATGTGTATTACGCCGACCCCGAGGAGCTGGCCCAGGTAGAGGGTCTGACGCCGGGACAGGCAGCCCTTCTGGCGGACAAGAGCTTATCGCGGGCGGACCGCATCCTGGCGGACTGCGCCCGGGGCGACATGTTCCTGCTGACCATGCAGGACGCCGCCTACCCCGCCCGGCTGCGGGACATCTTTGACCCGCCGGTGCTGCTGTACGGCAAGGGCTCCCTGCCGCTGTTCGACGAGGAGGCGGCCATCGCCGTGGTAGGCACCCGGTCCTGCACTCCCTACGGGCTGCGCTGCGCCCATCGCATGGGCTATGAGCTGGCCCGGCAGGGCGCCGTGGTGGTGTCCGGCATGGCCAAGGGCATCGACGGCGCCGCCATGCGGGGCGCATTGCAGGCGGGAGGCTTCACCGCCGCCGTGCTGGGCGGCGGCGTGGACGTGGTATATCCTGCGGAAAACCGCAGACTATATGAGGATATCGCCGCCACCGGCGTGCTGCTGTCGGAATATCCCCCGGGAACGGAGCCCCTGCCGGGGCATTTCCCCGTGCGAAACCGCATCATCAGCGGCCTGAGTCTGGCGGCGCTGGTGGTAGAGGCCCCGGTGCGGTCCGGGGCCCTGATCACTGCCCATGCCGCCCTGGACCAGGGGCGGGACGTGTTCGCCGTGCCCGGTCCCATCGACGCGGCAGCCAGCGTGGGCTGCAACCGGCTGATCCGGGACGGCGCGGGGCTGGCGGCCTCGGGCTGGGACATTCTGTCGGTGTACCACAGCCGGTTTCCTCACCGGCTGCATCCGGCCCAGATGACCGTTCCCGAGCCGGGGGAGACCCCCAGGCAGGAGGAAAGCCCTCCACCGGCCCAGAAACCGGAGCCGGAAGCCCCTGCCGCGCCGGAGCTGCCGGTGCTGGACATGGACCGCAACCGGGAGGGGCTTACCGACGATCAGCTGGCGCTGATTCGGGTGCTGGATACAGAAACGCCTCTGCTGACGGATGAGGCGGCGGAACAGACGGGCCTGCCGGTAAGGCGGGTGCTGTCGGCGCTGACGGTGCTGGAGATCGACGGCTATGCCCAACGCTCCGGCCCCCGCAGCTATGTGCGCACAGTCAGGCTACATTCGGAAAAGGAAGGATCATAAATATGGCAAAAAAGGCTGAAAAATACCTGGTGATCGTGGAGTCCCCGGCCAAGGCCAAGACCATCGGCAAATACCTGGGCCCCGCGTATCAGGTGAAGGCCTGTATGGGACATCTGCGGGACCTGCCCAAAAGCAAGCTGGGCGTGGACGTGGAAAACGACTTTGAGCCCAATTACCGGCCCATCAAGGGCAAGGAGGACATCATCCGGGACCTGAAGCAGGCGGCCAAGGAAAGCGACGCCGTGTATCTGGCCACCGACCCGGACCGGGAGGGAGAGGCCATCTCCTGGCACCTGAAGCAGCTGCTGAATATGCCGGAAGAGAAGACCTACCGGGTCACCTTCAACGAGATCACCAAGAAGGTGGTCAACGAGAGCATCCGCCAGCCCCGGGCCATCGACCAGAACCTGGTGGACGCCCAGCAGGCGCGGCGCATCCTGGACCGCATCGTGGGCTATGAACTCTCCCCCCTGCTGTGGCGGAAGATCCGGCGGGGCCTGTCCGCCGGGCGGGTCCAGTCCGGTGGCCACCCGGCTGGTGGCGGACCGGGAAAAGGAGATCGCCGATTTCGTGCCCCAGGAGTACTGGACCCTGGAGGCGCCCTGCTGCAAAATGACCAGGGGGCCCGGTTCAAGGCCCACTATTATGGCCGAGGCGGCAAGAAGATGAGCCCACCTCCCAGCAGGAGGTGGACGGGATCCGCGCGCAGCTCCAGGATACGCCCTTTGCCGTGTCCAACGTGAAGCGGACGGATAAGCGGCGCTCCCCGTCGCCTCCCTTCACGACCTCCACCCTCCAGCAGGAGGCTAGCCGCAAGCTGAACATGACCCCCGCCCGCACCATGTCTATCGCCCAGCAGCTCTATGAGGGCGTGGACATCACCGGGGAGGGAACGGTGGGCCTCATTACCTATATGCGTACTGACTCTCTGCGTATCTCCGACGAGGCCACAGGCAGCGGCCCGCAGCTTCATTGAAAGCCGCTACGGCGCGGCCTATCGCCCGGAGAGCCCCAAGCAGTACAAGGCCAAGGCCGGGGCCCAGGGCGCCCACGAGGCCATTCCGCCCCAGCAGCGTCACCCTGACCCCGGAGCAGGTGAAGGGCGACCTGACCGGCGAGCAGTACCGCCTCTACCGGCTGATCTGGGGCCGGTTCCTGGCCAGCCAGATGGCAAACGCCGTGTACGACAGCGTCAGCGTGGACATTGCCGCCGGAGAGCACACCTTCCGCGCCAGCGCCAGCAGCCTGAAATTTGCCGGCTTTACAGCCGTGTATGAGGAGGGCCGGGACGAGGATAAGAGGAAAAGGAGCCCGCCCTGCCGGAGCTGCGGCCCGGCGAGGTGGTGACGCTGGAGGGCTTTGAGCCCGGCCAGCACTTCACCCAGCCCCCCGCCCGCTACACCGACGCCACCCTGATCCGCACCATGGAGGAAAACGGCATCGGCCGCCCCTCTACCTACGCGCCCACCGTGTCCACCATTCTGGACCGGGAATATGTGGTGAAGGAGGGCAAGGCCCTGCGGATCACGCCCCTGGGCCAGGTGGTGACGGACCTGATGTGCCAGCGGTTCCCGGACATTGTGGACGTGAAGTTCACCGCCCGGATGGAGGATGAGGCTGGATGAGGTGGAAAGCGGCAAGATCCCTGGAAGCAGCTGCTGCGGCAGTTTTACGGCGGTTTTGAGAGCAATCTCCAGCAGGTGGAGAAGGACATGGAGGGCGTATATCTGAAGGTTCCCGACGAGGTCACCGAGGAGAAATGCGACGTGTTCGGCCGCAATATGGTAGTCAAGTCCGGCCGCTTCGGCCGCTTCCTCGCCTGCCCGGGCTATCCGGAGTGTACGTTTACCAAGCCCCTGGTGGTGGAGATGCCGGGCCGCTGCCCCAAGTGCGGCGGGCGGCTCATGAAGCGCACCGGCGTCAGCAAGAAAACCGGCAAGCAGTATACCTATTACTGCTGCGAGCGGCTCAACGCCGCCGACGAAAGCGCCCGGTGCGATTTCATGACCTGGGACGTGCCGGTGAAGGACGACTGTCCCGTGTGCGGACACACCATGTTCAAAAAGGCCGGCAAGGGCTTCCGCAAGCCCTTCTGCATCAACCCCGAGTGCGCCAACTTCCTGCCGGAGGATAAGCGCGGCTATGTGAAAAAGGCCAGGACGGAGGAGCCCGCGGCAGACGGCAGTCAGGCAGACGGCAGTCAGGCCGACGGCGGTCAGGCCGACGAAGCCCCGGCAGAGGAAAAAGCACCCGCCAGGAAAGCAGCGGCTAAGAAAGCCGCCGCCAAAAAGCCTGCCGCCAGGACGGCCAAAGCCACCAAATCCACTAAGACCACCAAGACTACCAAAACCACCAAGACCACCAAGACCACCAAGAAAAAAGACGGAGGAAGCATGAACCATGTAACAGTCATCGGCGCGGGGCTGGCCGGCAGCGAGTGCGCCTGGCAGCTGGCCCAGCGGGGTATTTCCGTGACCCTGCGGGAGATGAAGCCGGAAAAAATGACCCCTGCCCACCAGACCGCCGATTTTGCGGAGCTGTGCTGCTCCAATTCCCTGCGGGCAGCGGGGCTGGAAAACGCCGTGGGCCTGCTGAAGGAGGAGCTGCGGCAGCTGGGAAGCCTTTTGATCCGCTGCGCGGACGAGACCGCCGTTCCCGCCGGAGGCGCTCTGGCGGTGGACCGCCACGGCTTTTCCCGGCTGGTGACGGAGCGGGTCAGAAGCCACCCCCTGATCACCGTGGTCCCCGGTGAGGTGACGGACCTGCCGGAGGGGGAGGTGGTGGTGGCCTCCGGCCCCCTGACCTCCGACGCCCTGGCGGACCGGCTCCTCTCCATGCTGGGTGGACAGGACTCCGCCCTGCATTTCTTCGACGCGGCGGCGCCTTTGGTGAGCTTCGACAGCGTGGACATGGACAGCGGCTTTTTCGCGTCCCGGTACGACAAGGGAACGCCGGACTACATCAACTGCCCCATGGACCGGGAGGAGTATCTGGCCTTCTGGCAGGAGCTGATCCACGCCCAGGAGGCGGAGGTTCACGGCTTTGAGGATAAAAACGTATTCGAGGGCTGTATGCCCGTGGAGGTCATGGCCCGGCAGGGAGAGGACACCCTGCGCTACGGTCCCCTGACAGGCAGATTTGGCGGCAGTTTTGGGCGTGAAGCCCAATCAGATCATGGAAATGGAACGGGCGAAAGACCACCACATTGGAAAAGCTGGCTCTGATTTGTCGGCATTACAACGTCTCGGCGGACTATCTGCTGGGGCTGACCGACGAGCCCAGGCCGCTGGTACAGCAAGAGAAAGAAGGTTAATGGAATGAAGATCATAGTGGACGCCATGGGAGGAGACAACGCGCCCCAGGCTCCGGTGATGGGGGCCGTCCAGGCCAACCGGGAGTATGGTGTGGATATCATCCTGGTGGGGCGGGGGAGGCCATCCTGAAGGTGCTGGAGGAAAACGGCATCCAGGAGCTGCCCGCCGGCGTGGAGATCGCCCACGCCAGCGAGGTGGTGGAGATGTGCGACAACCCGGCCACCGCCTTCCGAGAGAAGAAGGACTCCTCCCTGACGGTGGGGCTCAACCTGCTCAAGGACGGCAGCGGGGACGCCTTTGTCTCCGCCGGCTCCACCGGCGCCCTGCTGGCCGGGGCCACCCTGGTGGTCAAGCGCATCCGGGGCATCCGCCGGGCCGCCCTTGCCCCCGTGGTGCCCACGGGCAACGGCGGCGCGGTGCTCATCGACTGCGGGGCCAACGCCGAGTGTCCCCCGGAGTATCTGCTGCAATTTGCCTATATGGGCTCCTATTACGCCGAGCACGTGCTGGGCCGCCCGGAGCCCCGGGTGGGTCTGCTGAACATCGGCGTGGAGCCCTCCAAGGGCACTGAGCTGCAGCGCACCGTCTACCCCATGCTCCAGAAGGCTGACCAGGATGGCCGCATCCGCTTTGTGGGCAACATCGAGGCCCGGGAGGCCGTGGAGGGCAGCGTGGACGTCATCGTGTCCGACGGCTACTCCGGAAATATCTTCCTGAAGACCATGGAGGGCACCGGTCTCTTCCTGGCCCGGGAGATCAAGAAGATATTCAAGCAGAACCTGCTGACCAAGCTGGCGGCGGTGATGGTCTCCGGCGGGCTCAAGCGGTTCAAGAAGCTGATGGATTCCAGCGAGGTGGGCGGCACCGCTCTGGTGGGCATCTCCAAGACCGTCATCAAGGCCCACGGCTCCTCCAACGCCTACGCCTTCCAGAACGCCATCCGCCAGGCCAGCCAGTCCGTCTCCTCCGGTCTGATCGAGAACATCACCGCCAACATCGACCTGATGCGTCTGGACGCGCCGGAAAAGGAATGACGTTTTTCGAAAAAATGGAAACTCCCTATTGACAGCCACCCTGTTTGTGCATATAGTAGGGACAGAAAAAGTGCTGGAGCACAGCAAAAGAGCAGGCTAGTTATGATTTTGAAAAGCTGAGTGCACTGATCGCCGAGCAGTTCAACGTGGACCCCGACACCATCACCATGGACACCTCCTTTGAGGACGACCTGAACGCGGATTCCGTGGACATCGTGGATCTCTCCATGGCCCTGGAGGAGGAATTCGGCATTGAGGAGCTGGGGGAGGCGGAGGCTACCTCCATCACCACCGTGGGCGACCTGGTCCGCCTGATCCAGAGCAAGATCGACTAAAGGCACAAAAGACAAGATTCAAAGCTCCGCCGGAGAGGCGGAGCTTTGCCTTAGCGGGACCAAGACCGGCGCGGGCCAGCCCCCGCGCCCCGGGGAGGAGACACAGGAACATGACCACATTAGAGGAAAAGCTGGGCTATACCTTTCAGGACCGGGGACTGCTGGAAAACGCGCTGACCCACAGCTCCTGTGCCAACGAGAGCAGAGGGCGGCTGCAAAGCAACGAGCGGCTGGAATTTTTAGGGGATTCCATCCTGGGGATGGTGGTGGCTGACCACCTGTACCGCAACCACCCGGACCTGCCGGAGGGGGAGCTGACCCGCACCCGCTCCGCCCTGGTGTGCGAGGAGAGCCTGGTGGAGGTGGCCCAGGCCCTGGGGCTGGGCGAGTATCTGCACCTGGGCAGGGGAGGAGGCCGGCGGCGGCCGGAAGCGTCCCTCCATCCAGGCGGACGCCGTGGAGGCGGTGCTGGCTGCGGTCTATTTGGACGGCGGCATCGGCTCGGCCCGGAAGATCATACAGAAGTATATCCTAAGCCGGGAGGTGGCCGGGCTGACCAAGCCCCGAGGACTACAAGACCGCCCTCCAGGAGCTGGTCCAGCGGGAGAGCGGGCAGGTGCTGGCCTACCAGCTGGTGGGCGAGGAGGGTCCGGACCACGACAAGCGCTTTTTTGTGGAGGTGGACCTGAACGGCACCCCGGTGGGCAGCGGGCAGGGCCGCAGCAAAAAGGAGGCCGAGCAGATGGCCGCCAAGGCGGCTATCGGGAAGCTGGGCGGCTGAAGCGGCCGCTCCCCGGAAAAGTGAAGCCCCGCCCGGCTCGGGCGTCAGGGACCGCCCCGGCCGCAGGCCGGGGCGGTTTTTACGTGCTCCCCAACGCCTTCCCACTGGGGGAAGGTGTCACGGCGCAGGCCGTGACGGATGAGGGGCGTCCTTCCGTACAGCAAAAATCCACAGGATAGGCGGGGCATGCTCTTCTTGCTCCGGACTCCGGGGCGGAGTCCCCTGGGAAGGGCACGGAAATATATTCTGTCCCGCTCTCGACGGGGAAATAAAAATTTTTTCAAAAACCATTGACAAACGTGGTTAGCATATGCTAATATAAACGCGGTTAGAGGAAACTAACTGGCCGGGATTCTCCTCACACCTCCCTGCTTTCTTCCCCACACTTGTTCCGGCCTGAATCCTCCAGCCACCAGAATCCCCGAATGGACAGGCATCCCGTTTGGGAAACAGCCCACAGCCGCGATCACACGCGCGCGGCTGTGGGCCTCCTCCTTTTTTGGGGGAGGGGTAACTGGGATGTTGACGGGGGCGCCTGGGCATGATATAGTGGAAAAAAACAGGCGGGATCTTTGCCATGGAACAGATCCTGTTCCGCAGGGAGGGGCACCTTTGAACAAAAATCTGCTGAGAAGCATCCTTTTGATCATCACCTACTCGGTGGTGCTGGTGCTGGTACTGGTGAAGATCGACCTGATATGGGCCGTGGCGGCTCAGATCCTGGGGGCGCTGAAGCCCCTGTTCCTCGGGTTCGCCATCGCATTCGTGCTCAACCGGCCCTGCACCTTCTTTTTCCGACTGTACCACGGGGGGCTGGCGGGGCGGAAGCTGGACCGCTTCAGCCGTCCGCTGGCAGTGCTGTCCGCCTATGTGGCTCTGGTGGTGGTGGTCACCGCCCTGTTCTCCTTTGTGCTCCCCAGGTGGCGGACAGCATCCGTCTGTTCGTCAGCAGTCTGTCCGGCTATATGGCCAACCTCCAGGCCCTGGCGGACGAGGTGTTCGCCCTGTTCGACCGGGAGGGCGTGGATTTCTCCAGCCTGAACGAATATCTGCGGCGGGTGCTGGAGGGGTGCTGAACACAGCCACCAACGCGGCCTCCCATGTGCTGGTCATCACCAGCGGGGTCATCCCCATGGGGGTGACGCTGGTGCTGGCCATCGTGTTCTCCGTCTACATGCTCTCCGGGCGGGAGAAGCTGCTCTCGCAGTGCCGCCGGGTGATGCGGGCCTACCTGCCCGGCTCCTGGGCGGACCGGGTGCAGAGCGTGGTCCAGCTCTCCGCGGACACCTTCACCAATTTTGTCTCAGGGGCAGCTCACCGAGGCCTGCATCCTGGGGGTGCTGTGCGCCTTGGGGATGCTGTTCATCCAGTCCGACTACGCCGCCTTGGTGGGGGTGATCGTGGGCACCACGGCCCGATCCCGGTGATGGGGGGCTTATATCGGGGCGGTTCTGCCCGCCTTTCTGCTGCTGATGGTGGACCCGTGGCGTGCATTGGCGTTTCTGGTATTCCTGGGCATCCTCCAGCAGATCGAGGGCAATGTGATCTATCCCAGAGTGGTGGGCACCTCCATCGGCCTGCCCGGTATCTGGGTGCTGGCTGCGGTGACGGTGGGCGGCGGCCTGTTCGGCCTGCTGGGCGTGCTGCTCAGCGTGCCGGCGGCGTCGGTGCTGTACACCCTGTTGAAGCGGGATGTGCACCGCCGGCTGGAGAAAATGCCCGCCCCGGAGCAGGCAGAAGAGGGAACAGAATAGGCACAGGGGCCGGCGGGATCTCCGCCGGCCCTTCTGACTTGCGGCTGCCCGGCCTCCGGGGTGGTCCTCCCCTCCCGGCCCGGTGCCGGGATGCGGTCCGATGGGACATGGGTCCCCTGAGCGAGAAATCGAGCCACAGAGACGCAGGCCGAAAAGTTCTTTCAGATTTTGAAAAAAGAATACCCAAGCGCAAAGATTTATGGTATGATGACAAAAGGGTGATTTTCCAGCCGGCAGAGCCGGCCGAGAGGAGGAACGGCACATGAGAAGACATATCGGGCTGGCGCTGCTGACGGCGGCGCTGTCTGTCCTGCTGACCGGCTGCCTGTTCCGCTCCACAGAGGATCTGTACGCCCTTCCGGAGCGCTTTCCAGGCTATGAGGACCTGACCGGCAAGCGCAGTGAGATCCAGGCCGGCCTGGAGATGGAGTATGGGACCACGGTGGAGACTGCGGTCATCTACCCGGCGACAACACCTCTGTGATCCAGTTTCAGGATATGGACGGCGACGGCTCCCAGGAGACTGCGGTCATCTCCTTCCGCATCCCGGGGGCGGAGCGCTCCCTGCGGGTCTATTTCCTCACCACCCAGGGAGACACCGAGCGCTATGAGATCAGCGCGGTGGTGGAGGGGACGGCACCGGAATCAACGCCATCGATTATGTGGAGCTCAGCGGCAGCGGCAAAAAGGAAGTGGTGGTCAGCTGGCGCACCATCGAGGGCGTCAACCAGCTGGGCGTCTACTCCCTGGACGAGCTGGAGAGCAATGAGACCGTTCCGGTGGCCTCCCAGCTCCTGATGACCGGATACAGCGGATACAGCCTGCTGGACATCGACCGGGATACCCGGACGGAGCTGGCGGTGATCCGCCTGGACCCGGCGGGCGTGGACAGCACGGTGGAGGTCTACGGCTGGCAGAATGGGATGCTGGATCGGCTGGGGACCGCCCGGCTCTCCGCCGGCATCACGGCCCTGGCCTCCAACGGCGTGCGGATCAACTACCTCACCGGGGTGATCCCCGCCCTCTATATCACCAGCACCCTGACGGACGGAGGACAGGCCACTGACATCGTGGCCATGCGGGACGGCTCGCTGGTCAACCTGACCATGAACCAGGAGACAGGCGTGAGCGTGGAGACCATCCGGGGCTATGGTGATATCCGCCCTATGGATGTGAACAGCGACACCATCCTGGAGATGCCCCGCCCCCCCACCTGCTGCCCACCTACGGGGAGAACCTGTCCAGCGACTTCTGGCTCATCGACTGGAGCCAGTACGACGTGGGGGGAGGGCGGCCCCAGTCTTTACCACTTATCACAATATGTCCGATCAGTGGTATCTGATCATCCCAGAGGAGTGGGTGGACCAGATTACCATCTCCCGAAGCGACAGCAGCGGCATACGTGCGGTCATCTTCTCCCTCTGGAACGGGCAGAAGAAGGCTCCCACCCCGTTTTTGGCCATCTACAAGCTGACCGGCATCAACAGCAGCAGTCAGGCCGCCAAGGAGGGGCGCTTTATTCTGGCGGAGGACGGCGACGCCATCTACGCGGCAGAATTTTTTGAGAGCGGCTGGAACTGCGGATTGGATGAGGCCGGCGTGCGGGACAGCTTCCGCCTGATCCTGAGCAACTGGGCCGGAGACTGCCCGGAGCGATCCACAGGAGGAACGGAAATGAAAAAGATCCTGGTGTTGGAGGACGAAGAGAATATCCGCAGCTTTGTGGTCATCAACCTGAAGCGGGCGGGCTACGAGACTGTGGAGGCGGGCACCGGAGAGGAGGCCCTGGCCCAGCTGAAGCAGAACCCTGGCATCAGGGTGGCCCTGCTGGACATCATGCTGCCCGGCATCGACGGCTTTGAGGTATGCCGCCGCATCCGGGCCATGGACAACAAGATCGGCATTATCATGCTCACCGCCCGCACCCAGGAGATGGACAAGGTCACCGGGCTGATGACCGGGGCGGACGACTATGTGACCAAGCCCTTCTCCCCGGCGGAGCTCACCGCCCGGGTGGATGCCCTGTTCCGCCGCACTGGAGGGGATGAGGAGCTGGAGGCAGATGACGAGGTGGTCCAGCCCCCTTCCGGCTGAATACCCGCAACCGGACCCTGGAGAAAAACGGACAGCGGGTGAAGCTGACTCAGGTGGAGTACGGCATCGTGAAGCTGTTCATGGAGAACCCGGGCAAGGCACTGTCCCGGGAAGAGATCCTGGACGCGGTGTGGGGCAGGGACTACTTTGGCGAGCTGAAGATCGTGGATGTGAACATCCGCCGCCTGCGCATCAAGATAGAGGACGACGCCACGAACCCGGTTTATATCACCACCGTGTGGGGATATGGGTACAAGTGGGGCGGATAAGCAGGCTCCCAGGGGCGTCGTCCGGGGCCCCGCAGAGCGGGGCGCGCGGCAGCGCGTCAATGCTTCGCAGTGCGAAGCATTGGCGGAGGGGCAATTCATTTGCCCCGAGCATCGGAAAAATCACCACCGTCCCCTCCCAAAGAGCGAGCTCTTTGGGGGCGGAGGGCAATTCGCCCCGAGCACGAACCCCAAAGGTTTATATCACCACCGTGTGGGGATATGGGTACAAGTGGGGCGGATAAAGCGAAGAAAACAGCGGGGATAGGCCCCTGAACGGAGAGGAGGGATACGGTGGCGAAGAAGACAGTGATCCAGGACCGGGTGAAGATCCGGGGCATCCGGAAGCGCTGGCTGGTGAACAGCATGGGCGTGGTGACCCTGATCCTGCTGCTGGCCATGGGAACGCTCACCTTGTCCCTGTGGGCGTACTATGAGGGGTCCATGCGGGACAACCTCTCCTCCCGGGCCTCTGACACGGCCCGGAGCTTCAGCGTCTACACCCGGCGGGAGTACCGGACGGCAGCCCAGGACTATGTAGCAAAATTTCCCGATAAGCAGAAGCTGGAGGTGCAGTTCATTGAGACAGACGGTTCGCTGCTGTGTACCAGCTACGGCCTGACCACCTCGGGCACGATGCCGGGGACGCCGGACATCACCGGCGCCATGGAGAGCGGCGATGTGAAGCCCTGGACGGGACAGGACCCCCAGACAGGGGGCGGATCATGGCCGTGTCCGCCCCTATCATCTACCAGGGACCACAGTGGGCGTGATCCGGTTCGTCACCTCTATGGCGGCGGTGGACCGGCAGCTGTTCCTGTCCATCGGTGTATGCACCCTGATCGGGATCGCCATTTTGACTATGGTGTATTTCTCTAACCTGTATTTCGTGCGTTCCATCGTGGAGCCGCTGGCCAGCATCAACGAGACGGCCCGCCTCATTGCGGACGGCAGCTACGGCATCCAGATCGAGAAGAAGTTCGACGACGAGATCGGAGACCTGACAGACACCATCAACGACATGTCCATGAAGATCAAGCAGTCGGAGAAGACCCAGTCGGAATTCATCTCCTCCGTCTCTCACGAGCTGCGCACCCCCCTCACCGCCATCAACGGCTGGGCGGGGAGACCATTCAGAGCGGTGAGCTGCGCGACCCGGAGGATGTGCGGAAGGGGATGGACATCATCGTCTCCGAGGCCCGGCGCCTGACCAACATGGTGGAGGAGCTGCTGGAGTTTTCCCGCATCGAGGACGGGCGCTTCACCCTGTCGGTGGAGCCCCTGGACCTGAAGGCCGAGCTGGAGGACGCCGTATACACCTACCGGGAATTTTTCCGCCGGGAGGGCATCGCTCTGGAGTACACCGAGTGCCCGGAGGAGATGATCCCCATCTCCGGAGACCCGGGGCGGCTGCGTCAGGTGTTCTGCAATCTGCTGGACAATGCGGCCAAGCACGGCGGCAGCGGAAAGCGTATCGACGTGTCCATCGCCCAGGAGGGGGGGGGCGTCATCCGCATCCGGGACTACGGCCCCGGCATCCCGCCGGAGGAGCTCCCCCATGTAAAGTACAAATTCTATAAGGGCAGCTCAAAAGCCCGGGGTTCCGGCATTGGTCTGGCGGTGTGTGAGGAGATCATCACCCGGCACGAGGGCACCCTGGACATCGGAAACGCGGAGGGCGGCGGCTGCCTGGTGACCATCCGGCTGCCAATTGAAACATAAGTTCTATTCCCCTTGCTATTCCGGCCCTGATTTGGTAGAATAGTGCTGAGCCTGTCCTTCAATGAAAAGGAGAACCAAGATCCATGCAAGAAAAGCAAGAAGAAACACAGCAGAACTGTGCCCGGGGCAGCTGCTCCAAGGGCTTCAAGACCATGTGCGGCGGCCAGGCCCTCATCGAGGGCATCATGATGCGGGGCCCGAAAAAGGAGTCCGTAGTGGTCCGCCGCCCTGACGGCGGACTGGAGATCCAGGAGAGGGAGCTCAGATTCATCCGGGACCGCTATCCGGTGCTGGGCTGGCCCCTGATCCGGGGAGTAGTCAACTTCGGCGGCTCTATGTACAGCGGCGTCAAGGCGCTGATGTACTCCGCGGAATTTTTCCCCGAGGACGGGGAGGCGGAAGAGGAGGAGCCCTCCAAGTTCGAGGTATGGCTGGAGAGCAGGCTGGGCAGCGAGAAGGCGGCCTCCTTTTTCCTGACTCTTGCGGTCATCTTGGGCATCGGCATGTCCATCGGGCTGTTTTCCTGCTGCCCACCCTGCTGGGCACTGCCGTGACCCTGTTCACAGACTCCATGCTGGTGCGCAACGTGGCGGAGAGCCTGCTGAAGATCGTGATTTTTGTGGGCTATCTGGTACTCTGCTCCCGGATGAAAGACATCCACCGGGTGTTCCAGTACCACGGGGCGGAACACAAGACGATCTTCTGCTATGAGGCGGGCCTGCCCCTGACGGTGGAGAACGTGCGCAGGCAGCCCAGGCACCATCCCCGGTGCGGCACCAGCTTTCTGTTCATGGTCATCGCCATCTCCATCTTGGTGTCCACCGTGGTGTTCGCCATCTGGCCGGTGCACAACCCGATCCTGCGCTTCCTGGCCCATCTGGCCATGCTGCCCCTGATCGTGGGCATCAGCTATGAGTTCAGCCGCTGGGCGGGCCGCCACGACGGGCCCATCACCCGCGTTCTGGTGGCCCCGGGCCTGTGGCTGCAGAATTTCACCACCTTTGAGCCGGACGACTCCATGATTGAGGTGGGCATCAAAGCGCTGGAGCTGGTCCTGCCGGAGAAGCAGGGCGAGGACGCTTGGTAAGGCACCGGAGGCGCTTGGTTGAATTAGGAATTTTAGCTGTTGTGGGGAGCCTTCCAGTTGGAGGGGGGGTCCTGCTGCGGGAGCCTTGGAGAGCGTGGCGGGGAATCAGGACCGGACCGTGTGCGGCGGAGCTGGACAAAATAATTCCTCATTCCTAATTGAAAAAATGGGGGGAGCTGAATGGCGACGACCTATAACAACCTATACCTGGACACCCGGGCGCGGCTGAAAAGGCAGGCATCGACGCCGCCCAGCTGGAGGCCCGAGAACTGCTGTGCTACGCCTCGGACAAGAGCCGGGAGCAGCTGTACCGGGACATGTCCCTCTATGTTTCGGCGGAGCTGGAGCGGCGGGTGGAGGAGCTGGTCCAGCGCCGCTTGGCGGGGAGCCGGTAGCCTATATCGTGGGGGAGTGGGAGTTCTATGGCCTCCCTCTGGATATCTCCAGCGACGTGCTCATCCCCAGAAGTGACACAGAGGTGCTGGCCGAACGGACTATCCTCCGTGCCAGAGCGGCAGGCGAGGGAGGCCGGGTGCTGGACCTGTGCGCCGGCAGCGGCTGCGTGGGGCTGGCGGTGGCCGCCAATGTGCCCGCCTGCCGGGTGGTGCTGGGGGAGCTGTCGGAAGGAGCCTTGCGGGTGTGCAAGCAGAACGTCCGCCGCAACAGCCTGAACGCCCGGGTCACCTGTGTCAGCGTCAATGCCCTGGAGCCCCCGGCCTCTGCCCTGTGGGACTTTGACATCATCGCCTGCAACCCACCTATATCCCCACTGGAGACATTCCGGGCCTGGATGTCTCCGTGCGGGACTATGAGCCCCACATGGCCCTGGACGGCGGGGCGGACGGCCTGGATTTCTACCGGGCCGTGACCCAGAAGTGGAAAAAGCGCCCTGCGGCTGGGGGGTAGCCTGATCTTTGAGGTGGGCATCGGACAGGCCCCTAGCGTGGAGGACATCCTGGCCCGAAACGGCTTTGAAGGCATACAGACCACCGCAGACACCCAGGGGATCTGGCGGGTGGTGGAGGGACCGTGAACCGTTAATGGCATATGGAAAGACGAAGAAATGGATGATAGGCGGGGCGGCGCTGGCGGGGACCGCGGTCCTGACGGCCGCCCTGTGGCAGGGACTGACTCTGCGCCGCTACGCCTTGCATACGGACAAGCTTTCCGCCCCAGTGCGCCTGCTGCTGCTCACCGACCTGCACAGCACATTTTATGGACGGGCGCAGCGGGGGCTGCTCTCCGCCATCCAGGCCCAGACGCCCGACGCCGTCCTCCTGGCGGGGGACATGGCAGACGACTCCCGGGGCGACGCCGGGGTGGATGCCCTGATGTCCGCCCTGGGTGGGGCATGTCCCTGCTGCTATGTGTCGGGCAACCATGAGGTGCGCACCGGCTGTTTGGAGGCGCTGAAGAGGCGCTTCCGGAGCTGGGGGATCACCGTGCTGGAGGGCAGCGGTACTCTGTTGGCGACGCCGGGGGGCACACTCCGGATCTGCGGGGTGGACGACCCCTCCGCCTTTGCCGGCGAGTCGGGGTGGCTGGAGCAGTTCCGGGCCTGCCAGGCGCTGACGGGGGACAGCCGGTACACAGTGCTGCTCTCCCCACCGGCCGGAGCGGACGGAATGTTACCGGGACAGTGGATTCGATCTGGTGGTGTCGGGCCATGCCCATGGCGGGCAGGTCCGCCTGCCGGGGCTGATCAACGGCCTGTTCGCCCCGCACCAGGGGGCCTTCCCGGACTACGCCGGCGGGCTCTACGCCTGGGGAGCACCACCCTGGTGGTGAGCCGGGGCTCTGCCGGAACCTGCTGCCCCGGGTGTTCAATCCCCTGAGCTGGTGGCGCTGGATCTGCTGCCCGCAGAGGACAAGGCGCTGTGAACCTTAAGAAAAGTGGGCCCGGAGACGGCTGCGCCGCCCCGGGGATGGAAAGGATCGATCAGAATGGCTGAAAAGAAAAAGAGCGTGGAGTCTGCCTCCCCCGCCTCTGATAAGAAGAAGGCTCTGGAGACCGCCATGGCCCAGATCGAGCGGGCCTATGGCAAGGGCTCCATCATGCGCCTGGGAGAGAACGCAGGCGTGGTGGTGGAGGCCATCCCAACGGGGTCCCTGTCCCTGGACATCGCCCTGGGCATCGGCGGCGTTCCCAAGGGGCGCATCATGGAGATCTACGGGCCGGAGTCCTCCGGTAAGACCACCCTGGCCCTGCACATCGTGGCCGAGGCCCAGAAGCGCGGGGGGCGAGGTGGCCTTCATCGACGCCGAGCACGCCCTGGACCCCACCTATGCCCGGGCCCTGGGGGTGGATATCGACTCCATGCTCATCTCCCAGCCCGACACCGGCGAGCAGGGCCTGGAGATCTGCGAGGCCCTGGTCCGCTCCGGTGCCATCGACGTGGTGGTGGTGGACTCGGTGGCCGCCCTGGTGCCCCGGGCGGAGATCGAGGGGGACATGGGCGGACAGCCATGTAGGCCTGCTGGCCCGGCTGATGAGCCAGGCCCTGCGGAAGCTGGCCGGCTCCATCGCCAAGACCAACTGCATCGTCATCTTCATCAACCAGCTGCGGGAAAAGGTGGGCGTGGTCTACGGCAACCCTGAGGTCACCACCGGCGGCCGGGCGCTGAAGTTCTATTCCTCCGTGCGCATCGACGTGCGCCGCACCGAGTCGCTGAAAAATGGCTCCGAGATCATCGGCAACCGCACCCGGGCCAAGGTGGTGAAGAACAAAGTGTCCCCCCTTCCGGGAGGCGGAATTCGACATCATGTACGGCGAGGGCATCTCCAAGTGGGGGCGAGCTGGTGGATCTGGCCGTCAAGCTGGATATTCTTCAGAAGTCCGGCTCATGGTTCTCCATGGGGAGACCCGTCTGGGCCAGGGCCGGGACGCTGTGAAGCAGTAACTGAAGGAAAACCCCGAGGTGGCCGAGCGCATCGAGGCCGAGGTGCGGGCCAACTCCTTCAAGCTGATGAGCAAACAGTCCCAGATCGCCGCCAGGGCCGCAGGCCGGGCGGTGGACGTGTCCGCCGACGACTTTGAGGACGGGGCGGACGGGCAGTAAGCCGTGGTCATCCAGGATCTGAAAGCCCTCCCGGCGTGTGGAGGGCCGCTGGCTGGCGGTGCTGGAGGACGGCTCCATCCTCCGGCTGGGGGAGGGGCGAGGTGGTGGACTTCGCCCTCTATGCCGGCAAGGAGCTGTCGGAGGGGGAGGCCGAGGCCCTTACCCAGGCGGCACGCCGGAGCGGACTGCGCCAGAAAGCCCTCAACCTGCTGACCTCCAAACCCATGTCCCGCCGGGAGGTGGAGCAGAAGCTCCGAAGCTGGGAGGCGGGGGAGGAGGAGGCAGCCGCCATCGCTGACCGGATGGAGGAGCTGGGCTTCCTCAACGACGCCGCCTATGCCGCCCAGGTGGTCCGCTATTACTCCGCGAAGGGATACGGGGAGCGGAAGCTGCGGGACGAACTGTACCGCCGGGGGATTCCCCGGGAGCTGTGGGACGAGGCCCTGGAGGGGGGCCGCGGACCCCTCCGCCGCCATTGAGGAGTTTCTGCGGAAAAAGTGGAGGGGCACGCTCCCCGATGATCCACGGGAGCTGAAAAGGCCTCTGACGCCCTGGCCCGCCGGGGCTACTCCTGGTCCGACATCGTCGAGGGCCTGCGCCGCTACAGGGGCTGAGGCAGAATCAGATGAATAGGCAGAGCGGCCGTCATCACTTGCACGCCCAGCCGCAGCCCTGCCAGAAAAGCGGTTTGTTCCTGCCATGCAAAGGCCAGAAAATGGGCCTGCTCAAAGGTAAATGTCAAGGAGAATATTATGTGGGCACAAAAATATTTGGGGAACGGATCTTTCAGATGTGGCGAAAGGATGGCCTGAGTCAAAAACAGCTGGGAGATGTAGTCGGGCTGTCTCACCAAGGCAATCAGCACCAAAGTATCGTCTGATTACCTATTGGGAATTACAGACGATCCCTCCTGGCGGGGGAAATAAGGCATCCAATGGGCGGGCCGAATAATGTCACTCGAAGGGGCCAAAGAGACAATGAGACATCTTACCGCCCAAAAAGGTGGCAGAAT
>VOFB01002921.1_pt1 | contig 18607 bp, 45 predicted proteins | sample 5384141 | NCBI WGS metagenome assembly VOFB01 (sample SAMN12384721, study PRJNA508395) | human gut metagenome | isolation source: healthy gut A | host: Homo sapiens | reverse complement strand
CTCAATTGTACTTCGTTCGGTACGTATTGCTGATGTGGAAAAGTAACATCCAGCAGCAGGAGATCAATTGCGCAACGCGCAGCTCAGCTACACACGCTGCTGGCCAGTCAGTCCGACGGCGGCGCGGTGACCGCCAACGGCAGCGGTGTGATTACGACTCTCTATGTGGAGCAAGGCGACACCGTAGCCACAGGAGCGCCCATTGCGGATATTTTGGATCGGGTCAACATGAAGCTGGAGCTTCCCTTTCCAGTCTGCTGATGCCGCGCACATCTCTGTGGGGCAGACCGCCACTATTTCGGTCAGCGGCACGCTGGAAACTCTGACCGGCACGGTGGAAGCCATCGCCGCCACAGACACCGTAGGCGCAGGCGGCGCTGGTCCGCAACGACCATCCGGTGGTCAATCCCGGCGCACTGACGGACTCTCCACCGGTTCAGCCGTGATCGGCGGCTATGGCTGCGCCGCAACCGGTACGATTTTCCTATGGCTCCAGCAAGCAGGTGGTGGCCAAAACCAGCGGCGAGCTGGTCTCCCTGACGGTAAAGGAGGGCGATGCTGTGACCGACGGACAGGTCATTGGCAGCTTCGACAACACCGCCAACGACAATCAGCTGAGAGCGCCCGTCTGGCAGTCGAGAGCGCGGAGCTGGCCCTTCAGAACGCCAAGGACCAGTTGAAAACTACACCATTACCTCCCCATCGACGGTACGGTGATTGAGAAAAAACTACGGGTGGGCGACACTGGATATGTCCGCCTCCCGCAACGGTCACCTATCCCGCCGTGATCTATGACTGTCCACCCCTGACCTTTGACCTCAATGTACACGAGCTGGACATCAGCAAGATTCAGGTGGGCCAGACCGTGAGATCACCGCCAGCGCGCTGGAGGGGCAGACCTTCACTGGCGTGGTGATAAGGTCAACATCAACGGCACCACTACCGGAAATATGACCACCTACCCTGTCACCATCGTGGTGGACGGCGCGCCGTCCGAGCTCTACCCGGCATGAACGTCTCCGCCACCATTCTGGCGGAGGATGTGGGCAACGTTTGTGTATTCCCGTGGACTACGTCTCCCGCGGAAATACTGTGCTGGGTGGCCGGCGAGGGCTGCCTGGATGAAAACGGCAACGTCACCGATCTGTCCAAAATCGAGACCCGAGAGGTAACGCTGGGCCGCAGCAACGACGAATATATCGAGATTCTGTCCGGTCTGGAAGAGGGCGAGACTGTCCTGATGGAGAACCAGGCCTCCAACTGGATCACCGGTTGATTGGGGTGAAATCATTTGGAACACCTCATTGAATTAAAAAAATCTCTATAAGATCTATCAAATGGGTTCGGAGACGGTCCACGCCCTGGACGGCATCAATCTGACTATCGACAAGGGAGAATTCGTGGCCATCGTGGGCCAGTCCGGTTCCGGCAAGTCCACGGCCATGAATATCATCGGCTGCCTGGACGTCCCCACCTCCGGCACCTATCACCTGGGGGGCATTGACGTGTCCACCATGGGAGACGATCAGCAGGCGGAGATCCGCAACCGGATGCTGGGATTTATTTTTCAGCAGTATAACCTGATCCCAAAGCTCAAGGTTCTGGAGAATGTGGAGCTACCGCTGCTCTACGCCGGAGTGCCAGCCGAAGAGCGCCGGCAGCGGGCCCTGACCTCCCTGGGCGGGTGGGGCTGGCTGACAAGTGTAAAAACCTTCCCTCTCAGCTCTCCGGCGGCCAACAGCAGCGCGTCTCTATCGCCCGGGCCCTGGCCGGCAATCCGTCCTTAATCCTGGCGGATGAGCCCACGGGTGCCCTGGACTCCAGGACAGGCCGGGAAGTGCTTGCGTTTCTTCAGAAGCTCAACCGGGAGGAGATACCGTGGTGCTCATCACCCACGATAACTCCATCGCCGTCAAAGCGGAGCGCATCATCCGCCTCCAGGATGGCAAGGTCATCTACGACGGCGACGCCCACGATCCCAGAGCTGTGGTCCAGCCAGAGGACACCGACGTACCTCCCGACGGGTTTGACGACCCGGCAGAACAGGCGGTGGTCCAATGAACTTTACCCAATCCTTCAAGCTGGCGCTGAAATCTCTGAAAACCAGCAAGATGCGGGCTCTTCTGACCATGCTGGGCATCATCATCGGCGTCGCGGCGGTCATCATCATCACCAGCCTCGGGCAACGGCATGCAGCAGATGATGAATGAGCAGTTTGAGCAGTTGGGCGCCAACCTGATTCAGGTCATGTCTGGGCGCGGGCGACCTCCCGCACCATCACGCCGGACGATGGAGAATTGCAGGAAAAAATACCCCCAGTACCTCTCCGGCGTCTCCCCCTATGTCAGCACGCAGGGTGCTGTGGTTCGGCAGGGTTCCAGACGGAATACTCCCGAACCAGCATCTATGGAGTCAGCGAAGCTTTTTTTAAGCCAGCCGGGGACAGACCATCAATGGCGAGCACCTGGCGGAGGGCCGTTTTCTGCAATACATCGACGTGGCGCGCTATCAGAACGTCTGCGTCATCGGCTCCTACCTGGCCCAGGACATGTTCCGGGGCGACGCGCTGGGCAAGACCCTCACCATCTCCGGCACGCCTTACACGGTGGTCGGTGTTCTGGCCAGCAGTCCAGCTCAGAGGAAGGCAGCAGCGACGATGTACTCTATATTCCTTATGGCAATGTCCTTCAGCGGATCAATGGTGCCGAATGTCGGCCTCTATCTGTTTACCAGCGCCGGGCAGGACTCCTCCTCCGCCGCCAAGGGCATCATCGAAAACCGCCTGTATAAGGCTTTCCAGTCCTCGGACTATTACTATGTCATGACCTCCGCAGGAGCTGATGGACTGCCATGAACACCATCCTCAATACCATGATGGTGGTCCTGGTGGCGATTGCAGCCATCTCCCTGCTGGTGGGTGGTATCGGCGTTATGAACATTATGATGGTATCCGTGACAGAGCGTACCAGAGAGATCGGTATCCGGAAATCTCTGGGTGCCAAACGGCGGGATATTCGGGGCCAGTTTATCATCGAGGCCGGCACCACCTCCGCCATTGGCGGTGGTGATCGGCATTGCGGTCGGTATCCTTCTGGCTCAGCGGCCAGCACGCGGTGATTGGCGCCATCATGGTCTCCCATGATGGGCAGTGGGACCTTTACCGCGGTGCCGGCTGCCTTTCCATTGCCGTCGCCTTCGGCGTATCGGGCATCGGCGTTCTGTTCGGCCACCTGCCCGCCAACAAAGGCGGCCGCCCTCAACCCCATCGACGCCCTGCGCTATGATTGAGAAAAGGAGCTCTGCTATGAAAAAACGATTGATCTGCGGCCTGACTGCCGCCCTGCTTTTGCTCTCTGGTCCCCCGCCGCCTGGGCGGCGGAGGCCCCTTGCGGACCTTGAACACCGTCCACCACCATGGCCGCTCTGGACATTATGGTGGGGGATGAAAAACGGAAATTTGAACCTGTCCGCCAACGTGACCCGTTCTGCCTTTGTCAAAATGGCGGTCGCGGCCTCGCCTTACAGGGCGACGGTGGGCGACACCACCGCAGTCTCCCCTATCCTGACGTGCCCTATACCAACTGGGCTGCCCCTTATGTGGAGGCCGCTGTCTCCGCCGGCTACGTCAACGGCTATCTGGACGGCACCTTCCGGCCCAACAATAACATCAATCTGGCGGAAGGCGTCACCATCGTGCTCCGCCTGCTGGGTTACCAGGACAGCGATTTCTCCGGCGTCTATCCCTCCGGCCAAATGGCGAAGTACCACTCCCTCGGCCTGGACAAGGGGTCTCTGCCACCAGCAACACTACCCCGCTGACCCGTCAGGACACCATGTATCTGTTCTATAACCTGCTTACTGCGCCGACCAAGAACGGTCAGGTCTATCTGACCACCTTGGGCCACTCCCCTGACCGCCTCCGGTGAGATCGACTGGTCTCACTGGTGAACGACGCCATGGAGGGCCCCATCGTGGCCACCTCCGGCTGGGCCAGCCAGCTGGGCTTTACCCCCAATACGGTCTACCGCTCCGGGCAGGCCTCTACCCTGTCCGCGATTCAGAACAACGACGTGGTCTACTATTCCAAGTCCATGCGTACCGTGTGGGCCTATACCAACAAGGTCTCCGGCGTCTATCAGAGCGCCTCCCCTCTGCATCCAATCCCACCTCTATCACGGTGGCCGGCAAGACTTACAGCATTGAAACGGCCTCTGCCGCCTTCGCGCTGTCCTCTATGGGCGATCATCCGTGGGCAGCACCGTCACCCTGCTGCTCGGCCGTGACGGCGGCGTGGCTGCGGTCGTCTCCGCTTCCTCGGTCAGCTCTCTGATCTATGGCGTGGTCACTGCCACGGGCACCGGTACCTTTACCGACAGCCAAGGTAGCTCTTATACCTCCAAAACCGTCACCATCACCGCCACGGACGGCACGGAGTACACCTACCCCACCACAAATAATACACTCTGGGCAGTCTGATGTCTGCCGATGCCTCCGGCAGTGAGGTTGTGCTGCGCGGCCCAGCCTCCAGCGCGCTGTCCGGACGAGTATCCGCCGATGGGACCACGCTGGTCAACTATACCTTTGCTGAGGACGTAGAGATTCTGGATGTGGCCAACCAGACCGAGACCCTTCGAATCTATCCCTCCCGTCTGGCCGGCGTCAACCTCACCAACGGCAAGGTCCGCTACTACACCCTCAACTCCGCCGGCGAAATCAGCCGCATGATTCTGGACGACGTCACCGGCGATATGCAGCAGTACGGCGTCCTCACCTCGGTGAACAACCTGTCCTATACGGATCCCAGCTCCAATCTGGGCGTCATGAGCGGCACCTACGTCTATGACATTGCCGGCACCTCCATGACCTATCACTCGGACAGTGTGCTCTTTAGTGTGGAGCGCGGCCCCTGCCGTGTTGTCCTGCAAAACGGCCAGGTCCATCGAATCTATAACCTGACCTCGGTCAAACTCTCTGCCATCGACGGCGGCAATGCCGTTACGCAGAGCGGCACCAGCTATCCCCCTGTCGGACTCCGTGGCCGCCTACATCTATGCGGACAACCGGTATTCCTACTGCGATTTGAGCTATGTCACGGGCGGCGGCTACACCCTGACCGCCTGGTACGACAAGGAGCCCTCCAGCGGCGGCTGTGTGCGCGTTATCACCGCGGTTCCCAACTGAAACAGGCCGAATATCAAAGTCATAACCACCGGCTAAGCCGGTGGCTTGATTAGGCCCTATAAGGGCCTGTTACCGGCAAGCGTCTTAAGACGCGCTGAAATTTTCTTCGCTTGCATCACTTGCCCTACAGCCCGTAAATGGGCGATTGCTGTTCTAACGAAAGTCTTTCTTCACTGATCGTTTGCTGTTAGCGACTCGCTTCGCTCGTTACTTAGAGCTAAAGCTTTTTTAGGGGCACCTCCACCGGCAGAGCCGGTGGTTTCCCTACCCAATGAAAACAGGAGAAGCGGCTGTGCCGCTTCTCCTGTTTTTCGTTAGTTCTGATATTCATATTCGGATGCAAGCTTGTCCCGATAGGGCTCCGAGCAGGGCAGCTCCCGCAGCCTGAAAAGACCGACCAGTCCTTCCAGAAGTGCATGGGATAGACCCTGTCCGTCTGCGTGTGACGCATGAACCAGTCGATCCCCGCCAGAAATCCGCCTCCTGTCTGGGGTCCAGCACCACGAACGCCAGGTCGAAGTGCCTGCCCTCGATTCGGGCGATCTCCGTCCGCCATTTGGCCGTGATGGCCTCGTTGTCCTCTTCCGGCTCCCCTCCCAGACCCAATCGTTCAGGTCTCCGGCATGGAATACGCTGGTTTCATCCGCCGTCACCAGAAAGGCCACGCCCTCATCGGTAGAGTCCAGCGTCTCTACCGTCACATTCTCCACAGTGACCCGCTCATGGGGGCGCAGAAACCGGATGTTCCGGCAGCATTCCTCCGGTACGCCGTGTTTGGCAAAATTCCTGGCGTTCCGGAGCCCGGCGGATGTCATCCGAGAGTAGATACGTCACGTTGGCCGTTCCTGCGCCAGTTGAAAAATGGCGAATTGGAAGTGATCCGCATGGTTGTGGCTGGCAAATACATAGAGTGCTTTTTCGGCCGGGAATGCCGGCATTGCTCCTCATAATAGTCGAACAGCAGTACGCAGTGATCCAGCTCCACCGCGAAGCCGGAATGTCCGATATGGTCACCTTCCGCATCGTATTGCCTCCTTATTTTGCTTCGGCTGATTCTTCCGCCCTGTTTCGCTGTCTGTATGGTATCACAGGACCCGCTTGTTGTCCAGAAAAAAAAACCGCCCGGCGTCTCACGAACGCGCGGGCGATTTTGTTTCCGGATTCTTCCGAATAGGCCAGCAGCTTGAGATGCGGTTCGCCGTCTCCTGCACCACCGGAATGATGACCCGGATACGCTCCTTGGTCAGGCGGGAGACCGGCCCGGAAATACTGATTCCAGCCACGACCTTCCCTGTGTAATCCCGGACGGGAGCCGCCACACAGCGGGCACCCAGTTCACATTCCTCGTCGTCCAGCGCGTAGCCTTGGGCGCGAATCTGCTCCAGACGCTCCACCAGCGCCTCCCGTGAAACCAGAGTGTTGGGCGTCAGGGGCGGTCAGGCCTTTGGTGGCAATCAATTCGCTGAGCTGCCTGTTGCTGTAATTGAGCAGCAACAGCTTTCCAATTCCCGTGGAGTGAAGCGGCGCCTTTTTCCCGATGCGCTGCATGATTCGCAGCATATTGTCTGGGCCGTCCACCACGTCGGTATAAATCAGCTCCATGTTTTCCTCTACCGCCAGGCAGCAGGATTCCTGACACCGCTGGGACAGCTCCACCAACAAAGGATGCGCAATTTTTACTCAGACTGAACCGGGAGGACACCGCACTGCCGACCTGAGCGAATTTCAGGGAGAGCGAGTAGCGCAGCGTGTCCGATCCCGTTAACATATCCGTACACCAGGAGCGTATTGATCATGCGCAGGGCCGTGCTGGGCGGCATCTCCGCTTTGAGCGCAATATCCTGCAGCCGCATGGCCTCGGGCTCCTTCATCATAATCTCAATGATCTGGAGCGCTTTTTCTACAGACTGGTTGAGCTTCGATAATTTTTGCCGGCATAATACACCTTCTAAAACAAGATTAGATTTCACTCAGTGACATCATACCATACCGGCCGGACTCTGTAAACCCTAAAATTTGAAAAAAATTTCTCCAATTAGAATCCCTGCATCAGCCCAGGCAAATCTTCAGCGCAGAGAGCAACCGATCCACGTTCTCCTCCTTCGCGTTGTAACCCATCAGACCGATCCGTACCACCTTGCCGCCAGCGGGCCCAGGCCGGAACTGATCTCGATGTGGAACTCCCGCAGCAGGCGATCGCGCAGGGCGGCCTCGTCCACGCCGTCCGGCACCAGGACCGCATTGAGCTCCGGCAGACGGTACGCCGGCTCCACCAACATCTTCAGGCCCAGCTTATCCAGGCCGTCCACCAGCCGCTGATGGACCCGGGCATGACGGGCGAATACGTTCTCCATACCCTCATCCAAAATATTGTAAATCGCCTGATAGAGCGCATAGACCATGTTGATGGGCGCCGTGTGATGGTAGGTGCGCTTCGCGCCGCCCCAATACTGGGTCAGCAGATTCAGGTCCGCGTACCAGTTCGGTACTTTGGTCTTGCGGTTATGGACCTTCTCCATTGCCTTGTCCGACATAGACAGCGGCGCCAGGCCAGGCGGGCAGCTCAGGCACTTCTGGGTTCCGCTGTAACAGACGTCCACATGCCAGTTGTCCACTTCTACCGGGATGCCGCCCAGGCTGGTCACCGTGTCCACCAGGTGTAGAGCGCCCCGCTCTGATGGACCAGCTCGCCGATCTCCGCCACCGGATTGCACACACCCGTAGAGGTCTCCGCATGGACGACCGCGACGATTTTGTAGGAATCCTGCTCCAGCAGCTCCTTGACCCGTTCCACCCGGACCGGAGTGCCCCAGGTAAAAATTCCTCCTTGGTCACCTGTGCGCCCAAGCGCTCGGCCACATCGGCCATCCGGTTGCCGAACACGCCGTTTTCCAGGACCAGCACCTTGTCGCCGGGCTCTACCGTGTTGACAAAGGCAGCCTCCATGCCCAGAGAACCAGTACCCGACATAGGCACGGTCACCTCGTGGCTGGTCTGCATCAGCGTGCGCAGCCCCGCCTTCACCTGATCCATGATTTGGATAAAGTAGGGGTCCAAATGTCCCAGCGTCGTCCGGGACAGGGCGCAGTAGGTTGCCGGCGCCACGCCGCTCGGGCCGGCTCCCAGCAGGAGGGTGTTCTGAATGTCATCCAAAGAGTTTTGCATAGCATACCTCTTCTTTCTTTTCGCCGTCACCGGCGGAATCAAAACGGACAGCCGTCCGGAAGCCCCGCAGCAGGGTCTCCGGGCGGCTGGCGCCGGCTTTTCAGTTCATCCTTGCTGTAAAGCCGATCCCTTTCCGCGCAGATGTGTTTCTAGGCTCCGGCGTGATTCTTGGCCTGAATGGCCTCGTACAGCTCCAGAACGTTGAGCGCGCTCTGATAAACGGGCGTATCCACCATGGCGCCGTCCATAGAGAGCGAAGCCAGGCCCTTGGCCAGGCCCTCTTCCTCAAAGAACTTTTTACCTTCCGGGCATGGGCCACCTCTTCCTCCGTGGGAGAGTACAGCTCGTGGGCCACCGCGATCTGGCTGGGATGGATGATCATGCGGCCCTCAAAGCCCATCTGACGGCCATCCAGGGTGTTCTGACGGAAATCGTCCATGTTGGAGTAATCCGCAAAAGGAGCGTCCAGCGCCAGGATCCCGGCCGCACGGGCCGCAATGGCCACGATGGTCCGCGCTACCTTCTGCTCCTCCGCCAAATTCGTGCGGGTGATGCGCATATCGCAGCAGTAGTCCACCGCGCCGAAGAAGGCAGCCACGATACGGGGCTGGCCGTGCAGATGGAGTAGGCATTCATGATGCCCTGCGGTCTCCAGCAGTACCGCGATCTTGACCGTGCCCGCCGGAATGCCGCGCCGGGCCTCCAGCTCACTGATCTTCCAGTCCAGCCGCTTGACGTCGTCCGCATTGCGGGTCTTGGGCAAAGTGATGCCGTCCAGGCCGGGCTGCACCACAGCCTCCAGGTCGTCGTTGGTGTACTCGGTGTGCCAGCCGTTGACCCGGACATAGACCGATGCGCCGTTGGCGCCGGCCGCCTTCAGGTTGTCGGCTGCCATCTGGCGGGCCTTGGCCTTCTCCTGGGGCGGAACCGCGTCCTCCACGTCAAAGGTCACGTTGTCCGCCGGATACTTGGCGCACTTGCCCACAAAAACAGGGTTGTTGGCCGGGATATAAAGGTTGGTCCGCATAACGTTCATGATGAATTCCTCCTAAAATTATATTTTATTCCTTGCAATAAATCAAGTCTATTACGCTTCCATCCCGATATTCTACGACTCCTACAATTCGATCCCCGCAGACTGCATGCTCCTGGGGGGCCGACAAGCTCCTCCCCAGCTCTTTCAGGCGGTGGATGTCCACAATGGGCAAGCCGGAGTCCTTCACCGCCTCAAGCAGATCCGTCCGGCGGGGATTGATGGCGATTCCGTGTTCCGTCACCAGCGCGTCGATGGTCTCCCCGGCGTTGTCACGGTGGTTACACGGTCCCGCACAATGCAGAAATTTTTCGGGTCAGATTGGCTACAATAATGGTCAGCTTCGCACCTGCGGCGCAGTCGCTGTGGCCCCCGAGGCCCCCATAATGATTCCGTTCGGAGCCCGTGACCACATTGACGTTAAAGTCCACGTCGATTTCTGTGGCCCCAAATGACCACATCCAAAGCATTGACCACCGCGCCGCGGTTGTGAGATTGGCGTATTGGGAACCGCTGATGGCCATATGGTTCTCGTTGCGCCCGGCCGAGGCCACCGCGTCCAAATCAAAGCACTGGGTGTCCAGAAGGGCCCGGAACAGCCCCTCTTCGAGCATTTTTGACAAAGTAGGCATGGATACCGCCCAGGCCGAAAGAGCCGACGATCTGCTTTTCTTTCATCCGCCGGCGCACCTCGTCCGCCACGGCCAGCGAAGTGCTGCTGGCGCCGGTCTGGAAGGACATTCCCTCCTTGAGGTAGCCGGACTGTTCGATGAGTTCCGCCGCGTCCGCCGCAATTTTCAGTCGGACCGGGTCCGTCGTGATCTTCGTCGTACCGGAACGATTCCGCCCGGGTCGCCCACCGAGTCCACCTGGACCACATAATCTACCGTGGTCCTGGCTGATCTCAATGGGACACGTAGGATAGTCCACCAATGTCTGTCACCGCGATCACGGTATCGGCATAGCGGGCGTCCGCGTAGGCGTAGGACAAATATCCGCAGGCCGACGGGCCCTTGGTTCCGTTCAGATTGCCCCAGGCATCGCAGCAGGGCGCCGCGATGAAGGCCACGTCGATATGTAGATCTCCGCTCTCAATGGCCCGGGGCGTCCGCCGTGGCTCATCAGTACGGCCGGCTTTTTCAGCACGCCCCGGGTAATGGCCTGCGGAACCGGTCCGGGATTAAAGGTGCTGGTGGTCACCTGGGTGATGACCCTCCTCCATCAGCCGTACCAGCGGCTCATGGCAGGGAAACAGGCCGGAGGCGGCCAGATGGATGTCCCAGAATCCCCTTGGCGGCGATAGCCTCCATCACCAGATTGGTCACTTTGTCACCGTTGCGGAAATGATGGTGAAAGGAAATGGTCATACCATCCCGGATTCCGGCCTTTTCAATGGCCTCCTCCAGAGAGGAGAGCAGCTTGCTCTGCCCCGGTGTATAGCTTTTACGTGGGTCGCGGTCCTGGGACGCACTCCCAAATGGGTAAATGCACCCGTAAAGGGCTCTATCTTGCCATATCCTTCAATATAAGCGGGAAGCTCCCGCCCTACTGCATTTTTCACCGTGCGCCTCCCCTCAGATTCTGGCTACGCCGGTACGCCGGGCCGCTTCTGCCACAGCGGCCGCCACTGCTTTTCCCACGCGGGGGTCAAAGGCGGCGGGGATGATGTAATCCGGTGAGAGCTCTCTCCTACCAATTCGGCCAGCGCTTCTGCGGCTGCCAGCTTCATCGCGTCGTTGATATCCGAGGCCCGAACGTCAAAGGCGCCCCCGGAAAATGCCGGGGAAGGCCAGCACATTGTTGATTTGGTTGGGGAAATCGCTGCGGCCAGTTGCCACCACCGCCGCGCCGCCCGCCTTGGCCTCATCGGGAAAAATCTCCGGTGGGGGTGGCGCAGGCAAACACGATTGAATCCTTCGCCATGGTCCGACCATCTCAGTGGTCAGCACGCCCGGCGCGCGGACGCCGATGAACACATCTGCCCCCACGACCAGGTCGGCCAGCTTGCCCTGTTTCCGCTTGGGATTGGTAAGCCGGGCCATTTCCTCTTTGACTTCGTTCATGCCTTCGCTGCGGCCCTCGTAGATTCCTGCCGCTCCGGTCGCAGAGCACGATGTCTTTCGCACCGGCCGTCAGCAGCAGCCGTGCGATGGAAATGGCCGCCGCACCTGCGCCATTGATCACAATAGAAACATCCTCCAGTTTCTTTCCGACCACCCGAAGGGCGTTTGTCAGGCCGGCCAGGGTGATGACCGCCGTCCCGTGCTGGTCGTCATGGAAGATGGGAATGTCGCAGCACTCCTTTAGCTTGCGCTCAATCTCAAAACACCGCGGTGCGGCAATGTCCTCCAGGTTTACGCCGCCGAAAGAGCCGGAAATCAACTGAATCGTGCGCACGATCTCATCTACGTCATGGCTCTTGATACACAGCGGGAACGCATCTACTCCGCCAAATTCCTTAAACAGGACACATTTGCCCTCCATGACTGGCATTCCGGCCTCCGGACCAATGTCGCCCAGGCCCAAAAACGGCAGAACCGTCGGTCACCACCAGACACATATTCCAGCGCCGCGTCAGGTCGTAGAGCGGTTCACGTCCTTCTGAATTTCCAGACAGGGCTGCGCGACGCCCGGCGTATAGGCCAGGGACAGATCATGCTTGTCCTTGACCGCCACCGTCGAGATCACCTCGATCTTCCGCGCTTCTCCTCGTGCAGGCGCAGGCTTTCCTCTGCAATAGTCATAGTGGAGCATCCCTCCTTTTGTAATTTCAATATTCAAAATCTGATTTCTTTTTATTATGCTACCACCTGTTCCGCCCTTTTGTCAAGCCTCCCTTTTTGAAAATAAACGAATAATAATTAATAATAATCCCTGATATTTCTCAAAAACTCTCTCTGTTTTCTGTGTAAAATTTTTTGACATACTTTTTTGTATATTATATATGATTTTTCAAAATAAAATTTGATTTTATTGACATTTCTATCTAATGTGCTATTTTTGTTTTGTAGCAAAATCTGATTTCATTATTCAAAAAATGCTGGGAGGTGTTGCCTGATACAGACTGGAAGTTCTATTTTCTTTCAGTATGTGCCCATTTGAATCAAGTTCCCTTCCTAGTGCTCATCGTCAAAAAAAGAAAAGAGGTATTTGTGTGAAAACTTCGGTATTTTGGAATTTGATGAGAACCAATCCGGCTATAAGTTCGGAAAAAGCAGCTTCTTGCTTTTCCTGATCGGAATTATTGCGTTTTGCCCTTAATATCCTGCTTCCCATCCCTGACTGGAGCTGGCGGGCGCAAGACGCTCGCTATCATCATTCTCTGCCTGTTTTGCTATGCAAACAGCGGTGTGCCTAATTTGTTTGCTACATTTTGATGTTTGCTCTGCCCATTATTATGGGTCTGGCAAGTTTCCCGGCTTACATGAGCGGTCTGGGCCTCCCCGCTGATTATGCTGACCTGCCTCTTTGTTATTTCAGCTGGAATTACCAAAACAAACCTTGCTTCCCGTTTGGCCTATACCCTGCTCATTAAGATGGGCCACAGCCCCAGAGGTATCGTAACGGCTCTGACGCTTCCGGCGTGCTTGTTTCCGCACTGATCGCCAATATGCCCGCCTGTTTGATCATTGCCGCTATCGGCAGCGCTGTTCTGAAAGAAATGGGCGAGGTCCCGGCCAGAGCCCGCCTGGGCAAGGCCGTCATGCTGGGTATCTCCACCGGCACCCTGGTGGGCGGCGTCGCCTTTATCTCCAGCAGCGGCAGCAATGCCACTGTTATTTCTATTCTGGAGTCGGCCACCAACGGGGAGTGCACGATCTCCTACGCGCAGTGGGCTGCAGTGGGCGTCCCGTTCTGCATCATCATGACCGTTTTCCCTGGTGCTGTTCATTAACGGCATCTTTGGCATCAGCAAAGAAGACCGTGTCCACCTCCCTGGATATTGACTCCATCAAGGCAAAGAAGGCCCAACTGGGGAAGATGACCAAGAGCGAGATCCGCTACCTGGTTACGCTTTGCATCATGATGGTTCTGTTCCTGACCACCTCCTATACCGGCCTGAACGTCCCCGTGGTCGCTATGATTACGATGCTGTTGGTAATCATGCCCGGCTGGGAAGCGTGAATATCCGGGAAGCCATGAAGAACGTCCCTTGGGAGGTCGTATTCTTCGCCGCTGTGGCCGCCTGTATCACCAGTGTCGTTTCCTCCTCTGGACTGGGTAGCTGGATCGCCAACATCTTCCTGAACTGGACGGTTGGTCTGCCCCTGTTCCTGATCCTGTTGTCATCTGCATCGTCCGGCGTGCTCAACGGTCTGACTATGACCAGCCCTGCCTCGGCGTGGCTGGGGTTCTTTCCGCCAACGGTTACACTACCACCCTGTTGGCCATGCCGATCTGCTACATGGTAACATTACCCCTGCTGCTGCCGGACTCTCAGCTGACTTATCCCACCGGTTACTGGACTTATGGGAGACTTTTTATCAAATTGGCTGCAGCCTTTTCATCCCCTGGATTATTTGCAGCTTGATTATTTGCATCGGGCCTATGATTGAAATTATGTAGCTTAGATAGATCCGCAGTTTTCAAACTCTCACGTCACGGCTCAGGAGGATTACTTTCATGGAACTAAAGAAAATTGCTGTATTTAGTGCGCCGAATGACCCGGTTTGCCCGCAGCATCAAAGCATCATTCAGCAGCCGCTCCAAATACTCAAATCATTTTCGCAAATTTACGACGATATGCACAGACCAACGACATCGACGCGATGGTCATGTGGCCTTTATTGACGATGCTCGTGGAATTCTGCCGGAATGCGCCAAGTCTCAAATGGATTCACTGCTTTATTTCCGGTGTCGACGCCTTTCTAACTCTCCCCGAATGATTTACCTATCACTATTACAAGCATCGAAGGGGCATTCACGGTCCCAATATCTCGACCATGCGCTGGCCTATATTTTCCTTCCTGCGGCAGTTCCCCAATGCGCTGCGGGCGCAGCTGGAGCGCCCGCTGGGCGAATGCGGAGCTGAAGGATGCCTGCAAGGAAAGGCGACCGCATCCATTGAATCGTCGGCGTTGGCGCCATTGGCAGCGAAATCGCGCAAGTGTAAGCTGTTGGGAATGCGCGTCGCGGCGAAGCGCACGCCCATTGAAAGTGAATGCCGATCCCCATGTCGGAGTTGGATAAGCTTCTGGAGGAATCTGACTTTGTCATTCTCTATTCTGCCCCTGACCAAGGAGACCGAAAACCTGATGGGCGCAGAACAGTTTGCCAAATGAAAAATTCCGCCTATCTTATCAATCTGGCGCGCGGTGCAATCGTCGATCACGAGGCACTCGTGGTCGCACTGGATGCCGGTGAGCTGGCTGGTGCTGGTCTTGACATTTTACAAAAGAGCCGCTGGATCCTGACAGCCTGCTCTGGCTGCATCCCAAAAGTTCTAATCACGCACCATACCGCCCCGGTACGCCCCATTATATGGACCGGGCTGCGCAGGTGGTTGCGGAATATTGACGCTACCTTGCCGATGAGCCGCTGCTTTATGTCGCGGAACGCTGACGCCGAATTCCTTCTACTTTTTTACCCCTTCCTATCCTATCCTAAAAATTAATGTCCGGAGGCGCAGGCCATAAAGCGGCTCGCGTCTCCTGAACAGAAAGTGAGGTCCCCGTGAATATCGCTGAACGATACACTACCCGTATTTCCGATGCGGAATTGGCCCGCCGCTGGGAACGCATCCGCACGGAAATGGGACACAATGATTTGATTGTTCAATCTTCAGTGCCTACGACAATATGCTCGGGGTTATTTCCGTTATGTGACCGATTTGATGATCGCGGATTATCCCATGACGGTTCTGTTCCCTAAGCGATTCCGACATGTGCCTGATCGGACATAGTATCTGGCGCCTGTATGTCCTCAGATTTTCTATGGCGTTGCTTCGCCCCGCCAATTTCTATGATGCCCACTTTGGCAGTAATATCTGACCACTATGTTCTGGAATTGATCAAAAAGCACCAGCTCACAACTAGAGTAGCGGGTCGGCACGTAGCAATGGCCACGATGCCCAGCACCTATCTCTATTTGACCGAACAGCTTCCGGATGTTGAGTTTGTCAACGCCACAGATATGGTGGACTGAATCAAGGCGATCAAACTCGGAAGAGTTGCAGCGTTCAGTCAGACCGTAAAAACCACGATCAGATCTGCGCGGCAGTCCCGGCCTTTCCGTCCGGGACGTGTGGATTTGAGCTAACGGCGGACATTCGAAAGCTCGCCTCTGATCTGGGGGCGGAATGCATTGTCAATGTCGGACTTGGTACAGATCCCGTTATGCCGCCCAAACTAATGGTCCCCATGCAGCATCGTGTTATTCAGAACACGACCTTCTGTTCTGTCTGATTGAAGTCAGCGGACCGGGTGGTCTTTACTGAAATCAGCCATATGTGGTCACTGGGTGAGCCACTCTGAAGCAATGCGAAAGCATCGGATACGTTCAGGCCGCCCGGCTGGTAAACCCCATATGCCCCCCGGCGTTCCGCTTCGAGCTTCCGCTCCGTGTCAACAACGAATATCTCGTTCAGCAGGGATATGCCCCGGAAGAGCTGTCTGTTCGGTCATGGCCAGGGTTACGACATGGGTGGAGCGTCCTGCCTTTGTGGAAGCCGAAACTATGTGCCCGAGAAAGATATTCGTTCACGGCACATCGGGCGCCGGAAATGGTTTCTGCCATGGGCGTCACCTGCAACAGCTTCATCATTACGGAGGATGGTTTTGAAAAGTTACGCAACGCCAGACAGGAATCATTGTCTGCTAAGCTGTAGCCAATCTGTTTTTCTGAAACTTTTTTCTTCTCCCCTTAAGAAAAAATCGGCTGAGTGTCCAACGGACACTCAGCCATTTTTCTGTTTCTTTTTTATCCCTTCGCCGCGATCACCGCATAGGTTCCAATCGCCGTGCTGGCCCACCTTCCGGTGGCGGGGGACGATGGTCTCACAATGAGCCGTGGCATTCCGCTTGCCGAGGACGTGACCACGGCCTTGATGCGCACATAGTCCTCCATCGGAACGGGCCGCAGGTAATTCACGGTCATGGTCGGCGGAGTCGCTCTGCCGGGAGAAGCAATACACTGCCATGCTCATGGTCAGATCCATCATGGTACTGATCATGCCGCCATGCAGCGTCCCCAGGCCGTTGACCTGCCACGCCTGCAGCGGATAACGCAGCGTGATCTCCTGGGCCTCGTCGTAGGACTCCAGTTCCGCCTTCAGCCGCCCATTCAGCGTGGCAGCCATTTTTCCATTGATCATAGCCAGCTCTTCCGCCAGCCAATCGCCTGTATTCCGCGTTTCTTCGCTCATCGTCATTTCCCACTTTCCACGTTGTCTTTTTCCTGCCCCGCGCCCAGCCGGGCTCCCGCAGTCACCGCTTCTCCGGCGGCAGCGGGCAGTAGCTCCAGCGCGATGGAGTACAGCGCCGCCATGCGGGCATCCAGCACCGGCCGGCTGGTCCCCTTCCGCTTTCCTGGACAAACCAGTTCTCTCCGTCGGTGGAGAGCACCGGATCCACTTCTTCAGGGAATGACGTCCAGCGTCACACAGCCGTGCCCCGCCAAAGCGGGTAAAGTACATCTCATGGACGGCTTTTTCGATGATCGCCAAATTCAGCTCTTTGATGTACGCGCCCACGACCATATCCCTGGGCCCCTCGTGCGCGCCGCCCCGCTTTTGCAGCGTCAGAATCGCATCCACTGCGTCCGCGTTGCCCCAGATTGGCGCAATGATAAAGCTGTGTCCCACCGGATCTTCTCCCGTCCCTCGGGGAGCCGCGGCATAGAGGGGCAGCAAATCGTCCCGCTCAAACTGCTTGGTCTGGGTCTTGGGCAGGAAAATGCGGGAGGCACTGTCCGAAACCAGGCTGTTCAACAGGCAGCGGATCAGCCAGTCATAAACCGGGTCCAGGCTCTGCCCTTCCTCCGCGCAGCGCTCCTCCGCAAAATCCAAAAACTTCATGACCGACTGGTAATCCAGTCCGGACATCGGCGGCAGAGGCCCGGGGAACGCCTCCTCCCCCTGATGATGAAAGAATGACATTGTATTCGCTCCTTTTTCCTTCCTGTCGCGGCCTATCATACCGCAACTGGTCCGTCCGGCAAAAACTTCTTCCCTGCCCGTTCCGGAAGAAGTTTGCCGGAATTACGCATTTGGCTTTATATTCCGTGCCCCATGCATCCATAGCGTCTAAAATGGGCTTCAGGCTGTATCCCAGCTCGGTCAGCGTATATTCCATTCAAGTGGGGCACCTCAGACTCGTCCGGCCGTAGTCCGCTCTCCTCCATCTGGCGCAGCTGCGCGGTCAGCACCTTTGGCTGACATTGCCGACGGATTGCTTTCAATTCGCCAAACCGCTTGGTTCCCGGCATCAGATCCCGAGAATCAAAACCTTCCACTTATCGCTGATCAGCGTCAGCGTCGTCTCCACCGGGCAGGCCGGCAGTTCTTTCGCGGCAACCGACATAATAGCAGGGACCTCCTGTTCCCATTGGTTTCGTTTGGGCGGTATATCCCTTATTTTAGGGTAAGCGCACGGCGTCTGTCAAGAGGAATGCAGGTCAACCGCTGCAAGGAATATGGTTCAAAAAATTTTTCGTTTGGAACGGGGCCGCAAACCCGCATGGCGTCCATTTGTTTCCGCTCGGTAACCATCCAATCGTCACCACTTGGAACTATACCACAAGATTGTGCGTACTTTTCAAACACTGACCGCCGCGCTACAATAGAGACAAAAAAAAGGAAATTACCTAAAAAAAATTGGAGGTACATCACCATGAACGAAGTCGTAAAATTCCTGAACGAGAATCCTGTGCAGTATCTGGCCACTGTGGGCCGGGACGGGAAGGCCAAAGTGCCCCTTCATGTTCGCTGGCGAGATGGACGGCAGGCTGTGGTTCTGCACCAACAACACCAAGGACGTCTACAAGGACATGCAGGCTGATCCCAACATCGAGGTCTCCGTGTCCAGCCCCACCTATGCCTGGATCGTCTGAACGGCAGGGCGGTGTTTGAAAACAACATGGCGGCCAAGGAGATGTGCATTCAGAACCCCATCGTTAAGAGCCAGTATCAGACCGCCGACAACCCCATTTTCGAGGTGTTCTATCTGAAGGACGCCCATGCCGTGATTGCTGACTTCTCCGGCAACCCGCCTCAGGAGTTCAATCTGTAAG